>OMDA01000044.1_pt1 | contig 57050 bp, 59 predicted proteins | sample 1645141 | NCBI WGS metagenome assembly OMDA01 (sample SAMEA103958151, study PRJEB25191) | human gut metagenome | reverse complement strand
TTTCTACAGATAATTTTTACTGGGTAAGCCGGATGATTGGTGCGATGGCAGATGCGTCCTATAAGAAATCGGTGTTCCATGTCGAGCGGTATCAGGAGAAAGTGCTGTCCAAGGGTCATGAGATTATCAATCATTATGATAAACTGCTGGAAAAAGAAACCGACGCAGGAAAGCGTATGGCGCTTAAGACAGAAGCAAACAATGCGGTGGCAGATATGGTAAAAAAAGAAGCTGCCGATACACTCGATAAAGTTCTGTTTGAATTGTGCGGACAGATGAAGAATGCATTTGCCAGATCCGACGCATAAATCCTCTGTTCAATTCTAATTAGAAATGTTAGAATAAAATTAACTTTAAATGACAAACTACGAATAGAATATATTCGAAAAGGTAAAAAATGAGTGAACAGTTGGATAAAAATACAAATCAAACCGATGAAAGACTGACAAAAGAAAGTCTGCAGTTACAGAAAGCTCTATGGATTCGTGAGGAAGTAAACAAAAAACGCGCACAGGAAGACCAGTTGCTTGATCAGATTTTCCGCGAACAACAGTTGCTTCAGGAAATGGATGACGATATGGACGCCAATATGGAACACGTCAGGGAAGGGCGCAAGTATCGTGAGGATATCCGGGAGCGTGTTGAGGACAGGGTCTATGAGATACATGATCTGAGTGCAGATAAGCGGGAAGGCATGCGGGAATATAAGCAGGCATACCGCAGAGGTTATGCACTTGCGATGTTTTTCCTATCGCTCGCATTGTGCGTGTTTGCAGGTTATCTTCACGGAATTACATCACAGATCTGTCTGGTGCTGCTGATGTTTACAGGTACACAGGCGGCACTTTTAGTTCATGAAAAAGAATGTTTTGCATTCTGGAGAGTTCTTTGCACATTTCTGGGAAGCATTATTTTTCCGGGAATGCTGGTGCTTTTTATCGGATATGAATTGCATTTTGATTACTATAAATTTGCACTTCCTTATAGCCTGGCGGGAGCGTTTGTGGTGCTGGCAATCACGACAGCAGCATATTTTCTGTATGATCCATACCGTGTGGCAAGGCGTCGGATCAGCGATGCAAAAAGCATGATAAGGACGGTGGAAAAATCAGCAAGAAAACAGGTAAAGAAAAATCAGAAAATACTGGAAAAGCAGGATGTTAAGCAGCAGCGTCTTTTGAAAAGGCAAGAGAAAAAAATACAGAGTTGGTTTGAGAAACTTCGGCAGAAAATAAAGAAATCAAAGCAGGCAGAAAATCCACAACCGGAAGTGCAGAGCGATGCTAATGTAGAAAGCAAAAGTACAGAACCGGCAAAGGACGTAACTGATAATGAAGCAGAGGCGGATAACTCTGAGGAAGCGAAGTCAGAAACTGCAGCAGATGAAGAAATAAACAATTCACAAGAGACAGAATTATAAAAATTGTAATTTACATAATACGGAAAAGGTCGTTCCACAGTGGGAACGGCCTTTTCGCGTACAGGAAACGATTATTTATTTTCTTCTATGATCTCTGCGGTATCTAAGATCAGCTGGGATGCTTTCATACGAAGCAGATCGGACTTCAGCTGAACGGCTGGAAGAACCTGCTTTACCACATCGATTGGCTGCTGATACTTCTGTGAAATGAGTTCGTACTGTTCGTTCATTTCATCCTCAGAAACTGTGATATGCTCGGCTTTGATAATTTCATCCAGAATCACTTCAAGCTTTGCCTGTTTGGAAGCGTAAGGCTTTACTTCTTCGCGGAAAGCTTCGGTTGTTTTGCCCATCATCTGCAGGTACTGTGTGAGCGGGATTCCCTGCTGTGCAAGCTGGGCTTCCATCTGCTGAAGCTGTGCGTCGATGGCAGCCTCTACTGCTTCTGGAGGAAGCAGACAGGAGGAAGAAGAAAGAATCTGATCGTAAAGCTGCTCTCTGGAAGCTTCGTCTTTCTTTGCCTGTACTTCATAATCTAAATATTCGCTGATGTGTTTCTTTAAATCATCCACGGTCTTTACTTCCGGAATAGCAAGGGATACAACGAATTCATCATTGAGTTCGGATGCTTTCTCGGAGTAGATCTCGTGTAATTTTACTTTAAATACAACTTCTTTTCCTGCCAGATCCGGTGCATGATACTGCTCCGGGAAGGAAAGGTTGATGTCGCGGTCTTCGCCAATCTCCATACCAACAATCTGCTCCTCAAATCCGGGAATGAAAGCGCCGGAACCGATGCCCAGAGGGTATTTTTCAGCTTTTCCACCATCAAAAGGAACACCGTCTTTAAATCCTTCGTAATCGATGACTGCGGTATCGCCCATGGCAACCGGGCCTTCTTTGTTCACGCGTGTCGGGTTGCCGGCTAAAAGGGTACCGATCTGCGCATTTACGTCATCCTCTGTGTAGGTAATGACCGGAATGGTAGCTTTCAGTCCCTTGTACTGTCCTAATAAAATGTCCATGATTTATCCTCATTTCTTGTAATTTGTATGCTTTGATTCATTCGCAACATGGGTGTAGTATACATGAAAAAGCAGTAGGCCGCAAGTTTTTGGCTTTTTTTTGACACATGTGGAATATGTTTTGCACGAACTTTGTAAATATGTTATAATCAACATAGTTATATACGTCAGATTTTGATTTTTTTGAGGGAAAAATGAGCAAAGATAAAATTGTCTGGTCAGAAATATTTAAGAAAAATACATATTATGAGCAGAAAGATAAAATGCAGAATATATTTTCCATTCGTTGCATTATCATTGTTTTTCTGTTGTACTCGTTTACGTTTTTTTTGAATCTTATCGATGTATTTATTGTGGATACACAGATTTTTGTTATCAGCTATGTAGAGATGATCGTGGCGCTTTTGATTTATCTGGCATTGCTTACATCGATTGGATTGGAAAAGCCGGTTACAAAGTATCTGAACATTACGGTCATTGCTGTTATGGTCACGATTGCGGGAAGTGCACTCACTTATCATACGGTGATAATTGTTGTGATTCCGATTATTTTTTCAAGTATGTACGCAGATAAGAAGCTTGCCAACTATGCGTTTGTAATTACGATTCTGAGTATTATCATTACTACTTATGCAGGGTATTATAATGGTGTGTGTGATGCAAACATGGCACTGCTGACAACGAATAAATTGTCGGATATTTCTAAGGATGGCGTATTCCTGATGAATGAAGTAAATAAAAATCCACTTGCCACGCTGGGACTGTATTATGTAGTTCCAAGGTCACTTCTGGCTACCTGCTTTTACGCGGTATGTAAGAATGTTTATCATATCGTGGAAAAGATGATGGAGAATGCGATCCGTGTAAAAACACTTGCTGCCATGGATGATATGACCGGTATGTACAATCGGAATAAGCTTTTGGAAGTTGTGAACAGTGATACATATAAAGATATGCAGGTCGCAATTATTTACTGGGACATTAACCGTCTCAAATATGTGAATGATACATTCGGTCATCTGTCGGGGGATTTCCTGATCGTGAAGATTGCGGAGTCGATCAGGCAGGTGTGTGGTGAGCAGGCAGAAACATTCCGCTACGGTGGCGATGAATTTATTATGATTATAAAGAATGGCACTGCAGATCTTGCTGAAGAAATTATTGCTAAGTGGAAAAAAGTGGTCACAGAAATTGATGATACAAGTAAGTTCCCGATTTCTGCATCGGTCGGATATGCGGTAGGACAAGGCGAAGATATACGGACCATTATTGGCAAAGCAGATAAGAAAATGTATGCCAATAAAGATCAGCGTAGAGAATAAATTTAAGATTTCTTTTTCGGAATATGAATCTCCGGGATAGCAACCGTGTCATAGGTGACAGATGGCTGCTCTTCTTCCGGGGATTCTTTTTTTTCGGTTTCCGGTTTGTGTGTATGAATTTCCGGTACAGCTAAATTATCAATTTCCAAATCATACGTATGTTTTTCCCTGGCTTTTTTTTCTTTCTTTTCTTTAAAAAAATTGAACATAATCTAATCTCCCTAAAAAATTACAACAAGTTTATAAAGAATGTAATAGCAAGGCTGTTTAAGAAATCTGCGAACAGACTTCCAATCAGTGGAATCAGAAGGTAGGCTTTCACGGAAGGTGCATAGCGCTCACACAGAACCTGCATGTTTGCCATGGCATTCGGGGTTGCACCCATTCCGAATCCACAGGTGCCGGCTGCAAGTACAGCAGCATCATAATCGCTTCCCATCACGCGGAAAATGATAAAGTATGTGAAGATGAAAATCAGCAGAACCTGGGCACCGAGCAGTATAACAAGCGGAAGTGCTAGAGAGGCAAGCTGCCACAGTTTCAGTGTAATCATAGCGATTCCAAGGAAAAGCGAAAGGCAGATACCACCCAGATCGTTAATCTCACCCATATGAATGACAAATTTTCCGGAGTATTCACCGATATTTCGGATGAGAGCGGCAGCAATCATGGCACCGATGTAAATCGGGAAAGTCATGCCGGTCTTGGTGAGGAGCCAGGAAAAAATGGTTCCGAGACCGACTGCAATGATGAGCTGGAATACTGCAGCTGCATACATGTTGGTATGACGCTCGTGTTTTATCTCTTCTTCAACCAAAAGGCTGTCATCATCTGTGACAGCAGTCTCAAGAAGGTTTTTCTTCTCAATCAGTCTGCGTCCAATCGGACCACCAATCAGGCTTCCGGCGATAAGTCCGAATGTCGCTGCGGCGGTACAGATTGTTGTAGCACCCTGTACGTTGAAGTCTTCGAGAACCGGTCCGAATGCTCCGGCGGTACCGTGACCACCGACCATAGGGATGGAACCGGTACACATACCAATCAATGGATCAAGTCCGAGAACAGATGACATTCCGATTGCCAGGAAGTTCTGTGACAGGATCAGTACAATGACAAGGATAAGGAAAATAAATAAGGATTTTCCACCACTTTTTAATACTTTCAGATTTGCCTGAAATCCGACAGAGGTAAAGAAAAATACCATACAGACTTCCCGCAGCGTGTCATCAAAGGAAAATTCCGCTACGCCGGTAGAAAAGCAGACACAGGTAAAAATCGCAAAAAGCAGACCGCCCACGACTGGTGCAGGTACGCAGAATTTCTCCAGAAAATGTATTTTTTGTTTTAAAAATTGTCCGAGCATCAGAACGACGACCGCGATGGCAAGCGTCTGATACATATCTAAATGAATTTGCATAGTGTTCCCTTCTAAACGTTATTCCGTTGATACCTGAATGTTCTGCTTGGCGTAATAAGCCGCAGCTCCCGGATGGAAAGGAATGGTTATGCCCTGTGTTGCAGAAGTTTCATTCATTTGTAAATCTACAGGAATGCTGTATTGAATATCCTGTGCGTGAGAAAACAGAAGTTTCGTTAATTGTTCGACTGTTTTTTCGGAAAGTTTGTCACTTGCCAGAAGTACCGCCTGTACACCAAGTGTTGTCACTTCTTCGGTCTGTCCGTTGTAGGTATCCGCAGGAATGGTGTATGTACTGTAACAATCGTTGAGCTGAAGCAGTTTGTCCAGACAGTCTGCATCGATGGAAAGCAGCCGGATATCGCACTGGCGGGACAATTCATCAATCATTGTTGTCTGCACTCCGGCCGTACAGAACAGCGTATCAATATCACCGGACTGCAGCTGGGAAGCAGCCTGCGCGTAATCCAGATTCACAGTGTGTACCAGTTCGGAAGAAAGTCCGCTTGCTTTCAGAATCTGATTGGCATTTCGCTCGGTTCCGGAATCTTCCTCGCCAATGGATATGGTCTTTCCCTGCAGATCATTGAGCGAATGAATAGAGGAATCGGCACGGACAACAATCTGGCAGGCTTCCGTATACAGGCCTGCAATTGCCTTAAATCCCTGATATTCTTTACCCTCAAAGATACCGGTTCCTTTGTAAGCATCTGCAGTTAAGTCCATTTGAGCAATTCCAAGTTCAATGTACCCATCGGAAAGGAGCCGTAAGTTGGCCGCAGAACCGGCGGTCGTTTTCATTTCCATCTGACAGTCAATGTCTTCTGTTGAGACGAGCTGTGTGAACGCGCTTCCGAAGGAGTGATACATGCCACCTAATGCAGCCGTACCAAAACGGATTTTATTGGAAGTCATTCCGCATCCACCTAGAAGAAGTGTTGACACACACAGCGTAAGACTGAGTAGTTTTTTCCACATAGAGTTTTCCTCCAAATCTAGTAATTATACGGTGATGAAACCTAAAGCTTCGGATACTGCAAAAATCAGAATCAGAGCAAGGCAGATTGGAGCAATCCACTTGAGCATTACAACATAGAATTTTTTCTCTTTGAAAGACCCGCTATTTTCCACTTCGTCGATGATCGTCTTTGGTTTTACAATAAATCCGACAAAGATGCAGGTAAGCATGGCAACAATCGGCATCAGAACGCTGTTGCTGATGAAATCAGAGAAATCCAGAAGTCCCATACCGAGAATTTTAACAAAGCTTAAAGGTCCAAAGCCTAAGGATACCAGTCCACCTATAATCAATACATAGATTGTGATTGCGATGGTTGCTTTTTTACGTCCCCAGTGCAGTTTGTCGCAGACAATGGATACATTCGTCTCCAATAAAGAAATAGAGGAAGTCAATGCTGCAAAAAGCACAAGAATGAAAAAGGCACCGCCAATCAGTCCACCGAGATTCATGCTGTCAAATACTTTTGGCAGTGTGATGAACATCAGGGAAGGTCCTTTACTTAAGGCATCCTTGCTTCCACCGGAAAATACAAATACGGAAGGTACGATAAGAAGTCCGGCAAGGAAAGCGATGAGTGTATCGAAAATCTCGATTTTACGAACAGAGTCACGCAGATCGTGGTCTTTTTTCATGTAAGAACCGTAAGTAATCATGATACCCATAGCCAGTGACATGGAGTAAAAGAGCTGTCCCATGGCGGCAAGCACAGTTGTTGCAGAGAAGTGCTTGATGTCAGGGAAGAGATAATACTTCACGCCGGCTGCAGCCCCCGGACGAGTGATGCAGTAAAGGCTGATGGCGATAATTAATACAATGAGTACCGGCATCAGGATGGTACTGGCTTTTTCGATACCTTTTTGTACGCCGATGATAACAACGACGGAGGTCAGCAGTACGAAGATCGCAAACCAGATAATTGGTTCAACTGGTTGTGTAATGAAATTGGTAAAGAAATCATCTCCGGCAGTGGTTCCTACATGACCACTGAGAAAAGAAACCATATATTTGATGACCCATCCGCCGATGACACAGTAATATGGTGTGATGATAAACGGAACGATACATGCCAGAGCACCGACGAAGCCGAAGCGGTTATCCAGTTTCTTGAAGGCACCGGCTGCGCTGAGTCCGGTTTTACGTCCGAGAGATACTTCTGTGATCATCAGCGTAAATCCGAAACTGACTGCAAGCAACAGGTAGACGAGAATGAAAATTCCTCCACCGTATTTTGCAGCTAAGTATGGAAATCGCCATAGATTCCCAAGTCCTACAGCAGATCCGGCCGCCGCAAAGATAAAGCCCAATTTGCTGGAAAAAGTGTCACGTTTTTGACCCATAATTTTAATCCTCCTAAATTTTATTCATATGCTTGCTATTATGGCATTTTATGCGGAAAATTACAAGAAAAGTGACAAAATCTTTTACTTATTTATAAGGAATTATATGGAAACTGTTTACAAAGTGCTTTTTTTCTTCTAATATCAAAAGCAAACGAAGGAAAAAGGAGATACAAGATAAGATGAAAAGTAAAGCGAATGAACTTTCACCGGCAGCCTATGTCTTTGACGGAAAGCTGCCACTGAGGCAGGCCATTCCACTCGGCCTGCAGCATGTACTTGCGATGTTCGTGGGAAACCTGACACCGCTTTTGATTATTACCGGAGTCTGTGGCATCGGAAATAGTGGAGAATATGCAGGGATTCAGGTAGCGTTGCTGCAGAATGCAATGATCATCGCGGGAATTGTTACGTTGATCCAGCTGTTTGCAATTGGACCGATTGGTGGAAAGGTGCCAATCATCATGGGAACAAGTTCGGGATTTATTGGTGTGTTCAGCAGTGTCGCAAACATTATGGGAGGTGGGATCTTAGGATATGGAGCCATCATGGGAGCTTCAATCATCGGAGGTTTCATGGAGACGGTTCTGGGCGCGTTCTTAAAGCCGTTACGTCGCTTTTTCCCATCAGTCGTTACCGGAACCGTTGTACTTTCCATCGGATTATCGCTGATTGGTGTGGGAATCAATTCTTTTGGTGGCGGTAATTCGGCATCGGATTTTGGTTCTGCAGAGAATCTGCTTCTTGCATGTCTGGTGCTTGTAGTTATACTGTTCTTTAAGCATTGGACCAAGGGGGTACTCAGTTCATCTTCCATTCTGATTGGAATTATTGTCGGATATATTGCTGCAATCATTATGGGATGTGTCCTGCCGCACACCGGAGTGACAGCAGATGGTGTGGAGTACACAAAGTCATGGGTGCTCAACTGGGACAAAGTGGCAGAGGCAAGCTGGTTTGCCGTTCCGAAAATCATGCCGGTCAAGCCCGTATTTGATGCGAGAGCAATTGTACCGGTTCTGATTATGTTCGTTGTGACCGCCGTGGAGACCATCGGTGATATTTCTGGTGTCATCGAAGGTGGAATGGATCGTGAAGCTACCGATAAAGAGTTATCCGGTGGTGTTATGTGCGATGGACTTGGATCAACGCTGGCAGCATTGTTTGGTGTTCTTCCAAATACATCCTTCAGTCAGAACGTAGGTCTCGTTGCGATGACAAAGGTGGTAAACCGTATCGCATTAGCGTCCGGCGCTGTATTTTTGATTTTATGTGGACTGATTCCAAAGCTTGGAGCTTTGATCTCTATCATGCCACAGTCCGTACTTGGCGGAGCAGCAGTTATGATGTTCTCTTCCATTATTGTAAGTGGTATTCAGCTGATTACGAAGGAGCCTCTGACACCGAGAAGACTGACCATTGTATCGGTCGCTCTAGGTGTAGGATATGGAATGGGTGCAAACACTGCAGTACTGGCACAGATGCCAGAGACCATCCAGCTGGTATTCGGTGGTTCCGGTATTGTGCCGGCTGCGATTGTTGCCATTCTTTTAAATGTGATTCTGCCAAAAGACAAAGAAAACAAACAGTAGATCGTTATGGAAGCCGGGATAAGTCTTCCGGTGTATCAATATCGAAGAGTTCCAAAGGGTCCTCTGCAGGTACATATGTCACCTGCAGAGGATATTTTTTTGCTAGAAAACTGCCACCTTTTTTCTGAGGAAGATGTTGTAATTCCAGAAAAAACTGTTGCGGGAACAGAACCGGGGAACCGGGAATCGTTTCACCGGAAGTATTGGTATAGGATAAGCGGCAGATATAATTCGGCTGTTCGGAGAATACAGTGCATAACCGTTTCATACTTGCCGGATGGATGCATGGCTGGTCACACGGCAGAAAGAGAATGCCGTCGAGCAAAGAGATATCTTGTACATTATTTGTATCTGAAAGCAAGGTGGAAACGCCAAGGGCAACCATCTCATTTCGGTCCGTCCTGTCATGCAGGATAAACGGAAGTGCCCGCTTTTGGCAGAGAGCTGCAATCTCCGGGTGCCGGGTGATCACGCAGATCTTAGAAAAAGGCACAGAAGCTGCGATGGCGCAGGCACAGGAAAAAAGTGTACGGCCTTTGTAAGTCGCAAGAAGCTTGTTGCTTCCGAATCGTTTTCCCATGCCGGAAGCCATAAGGACACAACCGATGCGTAAATCTGATACCATAAGAGTTCCTTTCTGCATTACTGCTTCGGCTTTTCTTCTAAGAAACCTTCCCCGTATACTTCGTTGGTTTCGGTTACCATGATAAATACATTCTTGTCCACTTCATGGGCAAGACGCCGCACCATATATGCCTGGGATTTGGAGCATGCACACAGAAGAACATCTTTGTTATCCTGCGTGTAGCTTCCCCGTGCTTTAATCTCGGTAGAACCGCGGTCGATCACATCTGAGATTCTTGCAGCGACTTCTTCGCCTTTATCCGTAATAATGATCAGCAGTGTGCCTGAACCCATGCCATACATGATTTTGTCAATGACAAGTGAGGTCAGAATCGTGGCGGTCAGACCATAGAGGACGGCGTCAATGGTTCCGAATGCCGGCCAGCCCAGAAAGATGATGACAAGATCAATCAGCATGGTAATCATGCCAATGGACAAATGCGGGCGCAACACTTTTACCGACATGGTAAGGAAATCTGTACCACCGGAGGAAGAACCCCTCATATAAAACAGCGCCAGTGCGATTCCAAGGAAGATACCGGAAAAAAGCGCCGCCATGAGGCGGGAGCCGGTATATACCGGAAAATGCGGGAAAATTACATCGAGAAAGAAGGTACTGATGCAGATGGTCTTGAAGCTTTTTAAAAGAAATTCTTTGCCGACAATCTTATAACTCAGTAAGATCAGCGGCAGGTTCAGTACCAGCGTGGTCAGACCAATCGGCAGATGCCACAAGTAGTTCATAATCAGGGCCAGACCGCTCATTCCGCCCGGTGCAAAATTTCCGATTTTGGCAAATGTGTAAATGCTGATGCCATAGAAAATAGAACCTATGATATCATAAATTAAATCTAAAAGTATATTTTTTGCCCTTCCGTTTTTCATAATATAAGATCTCCTAAATTTTAAAATAATAGGATGGTAGAGTTACAATAATAAGCTGATTGTATACCTGATACTAATGTATCAAATAAAACGCAAAATTACAATGTGTACTTCGTTGCTGTAATAAAAAGCATGTGTTAAAATAAAGGAAACTATGCAGAAGCAATAACAAAGAAATGGAAGGTTGATATGCTGACGATAAGAGAGTATAAAAAAGTACAAAGTCTGGAAGAAGCATGGGAGTTGAACCAGAAGCGTGCGAACCGTGTCATTGGCGGCATGATGTGGATGCGTCTGGGGGATTCAAATTTTCAGACAGCGATTGATTTGTCAGGACTGGGACTGGATACGATCGAGGAGACAGAAGATGAGTTTCGCATCGGATGTATGGTGACGTTGCGTCAACTGGAGACACATCCGGGTTTTGTTTCCTATACCCAGAATATGTGCAAAGAAAGTCTGCGCCATATTGTGGGCGTGCAGTTTCGGAATCTTGCCACAGTGGGGGGCAGTATTTATGGAAGATACGGTTTTTCCGATGTTCTTACACTGCTGATCGGACTGGATTCTTATGTGGAACTGTACAAAGGAGGGATTGTTCCGCTCCGTGAGTTCACAAAAGGAAAGCCGGACAATGATATTCTGGTACAGATCATCATAAAGAAACATCCGGTGGCAATGTATTATGAAGCTGTCCGCATTACGCAGACGGACTTGCCGGTGCTGACATGCTGTGGTGTGCATGATAAGGAGAATGGAACGTATACCATAAGCATCGGGGCAAGACCTTCACGCGCGGTCATTGTGCCGGATGAGAAACAGTTATTAAAAGAAAAATTAACTACAAATGCGATTGAAGCATATGCAAAGTATGCAGCAGAAGTTGTTCCGACAGACAGCAATATGCGCGGAAGCAGGGAATATCGCAGTCATTTGGTGGAAGTGCTGAGCCGACGGGCATTGGAGCAGCTGTGTGAGGAGGAGAGCAAAGCATGTTAGTGAATATCAATGTAAATGGAAAAAAGATCCAGCAGGAAATTGAGCCGGATCTGCCGCTTTTGGATTTCCTGCGTGCAAACGGATGTTACAGTGTCAAGCGTGGCTGTGAGACATCCAACTGTGGACTTTGTACGGTGTTTTTGAATGAAAAACCGGTACTTTCCTGTTCCATTCTTGCAGCACGTGCCGATGGCAGCAGTGTGACCACATTAGAGGGATTACAGGAAGAAGCCGAAGAGTTTGTAGCCTTTATCGCAGACCAGGGAGCGGAGCAGTGTGGATTCTGCAATCCGGGATTTGTGATGAATGCCATCGCGCTTTTTCGGGAAAATCCGCAGCCGGACGAAAATGAAATCAAGGAATATCTTTCCGGAAATCTCTGTCGCTGCTCAGGATATGAAGGACAATTGCGCGGAATTTTGAACTTTCTTGGATGGAAGAATACAAAAGAACTTAAGGGAAAGGAGGAAGCATCATGCGGGAAGTAAATAAAGCAGTTCGTAAAAAAGATGCAATGGAATTGCTTCTTGGTAAGCCGGTATATACGGATGATATTGCGCCGAAAGATTGTCTGGTCGTAAAGCTTTTGCGCTCGCCGCATGCGAATGCAATCGTCAAAGAAATCAATACGGACAAGGCGATGCTCGTTCCGGGAATTGAAGCGGTCTATACATGGAAGGACATTGATCAGAACCAGAAGCGTTTTACCTGTGCGGGACAGACTTATCCGGAGATGAGTCCATATGATCGTCTGCTTTTGGACCGGCATGTGCGTTTTGTTGGTGATCCGGTGGCTATCATTGCCGGAGTAAATGAAAAATGCGTAGATCGTGCCATGAAACTGATCAAGCCGGAGTACGAAGTGTTAGAGCCGCTCCTTGATTTTCATCAGGCGAAAGACAATGCGATTCTTGTCCATCCGGAAGAAAACTGGGAAGCGCTTTGTCCGGTAGGTGCGGACAATAAGAGAAATCTCTGTGCACATGATGAGTGCCAGGATGGAGATGTGGACGCAGTACTTGCTTCCTGTGATGTTGTTTTGGATCGTACTTATCATACGAAAGCCTGCCAGCAGGCGATGATGGAGACATTCCGGACGTTTTGTTCCATCGACACGTACGGAAGACTTCATGTGGTAAGTTCAACCCAGATTGTATTTCATTGCCGCCGAATTATCGCACATGCGCTTGGAATTCCGACATCCAAAATCCGCGTGACCAAGCCACGTATTGGTGGAGGCTTCGGTGCAAAGCAGACTTCGGTCAGTGAAATTTATCCGGCGTTCGTTACATGGATGACAAAGAAACCATCCAAGATTATTTATTCAAGAAAAGAATCTCAGATTGCATCTTCGCCACGTCATGAGATGGAGATGCATGTACGCTTGGGAGCGACAAAGGATGGAATTGTAAAAGCGATTGATTTACATACACTTTCCAATACAGGTGCGTACGGAGAACATGGACCGACAACGGTCGGATTGTCCGGACACAAGTCCATTCCGTTGTATGGAAAGGCAGAGGCGTTCCGTTTTGTCAGCGATGTTGTATATACCAACCATATGTCGGCGGGGGCATACCGTGGATATGGTGCGACACAGGGGCTTTTTGCGGTGGAATCCGCAGTGAATGAGCTCGCGGAGATGCTTCACATGGATCCGTTTGTGATTCGTGAGAAGAATATTATCCACGAGGGAGATGTGATGCCGGCATATTACGGTCAGGTAAATACGAGCTGTACGCTGGACCGTTGTCTTGCAAAAGTAAAAGAGATGATTCAGTGGGATGAAAAGTATCCGATGCGAAAAGTGGGAGATCACAAAGTCCGTGTTGTCGGCATGGGAATGGCGATGCAGGGTTCCGGAATTTCCAGCGTTGACGTGGGTAGTGCTACAATGAAAGTCAACGATGAAGGCTATTATACACTGTTGATCGGTGCGGCAGATATGGGAACCGGATGCGATACCACATTGGCGCAGATTGCAGCAGAAGTGCTCGACTGTTCAGTGGATGATATCAATGTGTTCGGAGCGGATACCGATATTTCTCCATATGATTCTGGTTCCTATGCATCATCCACGACGTATATTACTGGAAAAGCTGTGGAAAACTGTGCATTGCAGCTTCGTGAAAAAATTGAAAAATTAGGAGCAGACATTCTTGGATGCAAAGCAGAGGATGTCCAGTTTGACGGAAAGAAGGTTTGTCTCGCGGACGGATCGGAAGGAAAGAGTGTCTCTCTTGCGGATATCGCGACAGCATCCCAATGTGGAAATGAGATTGAACTGGTAGCTTCCACCACACACAGTTCTCCGATTTCCCCGCCACCGTATATGGTCGGTGCGGCAGAAATCGAGGTGGATTTAGAGACGGGAGAGTCTCATGTCGTAGAGTATGATGCCTGTGCGGACTGTGGCACACCGATCAATACCAATCTCGTGCGCGTGCAGGCAGAGGGCGGTATCTTACAGGGAATCGGTATGGCAATGTCAGAGAATGTGACTTACAATGCGCAGGGAAGACTTTATGAAAATTCCTTCCTGCAGTATAAGATTCCATCCCGCATGGACATCGGCCATATTCGGATTGCATTTGAAAACAGTTATGAGGAAGCCGGGCCGTTCGGGGCAAAATCCATCGGAGAAGTGGTCATCAATACACCGCTTCCGGCGATTGCGGATGCGCTCAGCCATGCGGCAGGAAAACGGTTCTATGAACTGCCGATTACACCGGATCAGGTAGCAAAATATTAGTGTTTTCGGTTTCTTTTGACAATCTGGTCTTATATTTTTGTCGGAAATTGATTCTTTTTTCATAATCAAAGGCGATATATGATGGAAAAAGAAATTTATTGATAAAAAGAGGAGAGATTATTATGTCAAGAGAGTACTTGAAAAAATTAATTATGGCAGCGTTGTTTGCAGCACTTGCATGTGTAGCAACAATGATTATCAAAGTTCCAACACCTGGAACAGAAGGTTATATCAACCTGGGTGATGCAATTGTAATTCTTTGTGGTGTTATTCTTGGACCAGTGTGGGGATTTCTTGCAGCCGGTATTGGTTCCTGTCTGGCAGATCTGATCGGTGGATATTTTGTATATGTGCCAATCACATTTGTAATTAAAGGACTTGTTGCATTATGTGCAGGACTTGTGTATCGTGCAATTGGAAAAACAAAGACAACACGTTATGCAGGTGTGATCCTTGGTGGTGTGATCGATATTATTCTGGTAGCTGGCGGATATTTTGTTTGCGAATATTTTATTTACGGCGCTGGTGCAGCTGCAAGCATTCCGGGAAATATCATACAGGGTATCGGTGGACTTGTAATTTCGGCTATATTGTATCCGGCACTTATTGCAATTCCTTATATTCGTAATAGTTCTTATGGATTTGAAAATTAGAACATCGTTCTGCAAATAACTAGAAAAAAGCTGCTGTCTGAATGAAAATTTACATTCGAACAGCAGTTTTTTTACTTGATAAGCCAATAGTAGTTCTTGCGGCAATCAAGGATATATTCTACATATACCGTATCAGGATTTAATAAGTGATGGAAATATCTCCTGTAGAATTATCTACGGTAATCTTTCCGCCAGTCCCTTTCTGCTGGTATTCCGTCTTATGGGAAACACCGTTGATACTCACGTCACCAATGGAAGTATCAAGATCATATGCGTAGTCGGACAAGTCTTTCGAGCTGCTTACTTTGACATCTCCTACACTGCCGTCGACATATAATATCTCAAATATATTGTCTTTGATCACTGTGTCTCCAACCGATGTATCCACATCAATTTCGTTAGCTTCACAACCATTCAGTTCCACAACAGCTGTGGAAGTATCAATATCGATGGAGTCAGTTTTACAATCGTCTAGCTCGATATCGCCCACACAGCTGTCAATTTTTAATGTTGTAACGTCTAGATTTGATAAATTAATGTCTCCCACAGATCCATCTACATTGATCAGCTCTAAGGTCGTATCTTCCGGAATGGTAATATGAACACTGCATTTTTGGTTCTTCATGAAGTTATGGACTTTGATTTTCTGCTTCTGTGAAACAATTAGAGTATTATCTTTGATTTCATATTTGGGATTTAATTTTTTGTCAGCGTCGCACTGAATACTGTAATCGTCTCCTTTTTCAAACGATAAATTCATGACTTTGGAATCAATCTTTACGGTATTGAAAGAAGGAAGTAAGACTGTGTCGGTCGAGAGTGTTGTACCGGAACTTTCTGTATCATCGGAATCGCTGTAAAAAGAAGCAAACGGCAGGTGGCTGAGAAAGGATACGCCCCAGCCGACAAGATGATAGCAGGTGCCACCGATAATGCAGATTACGGTAACAAGTGTTAATATAATTAAATATACATTTTTTTTCATGAACAAACTCCTCCTTTTAAATAGGATACTGTGATCTATTTACGTAATAAATTTTTTATCAGTGTGTGAATGATTGCTGCTATTGGCCAGATGATCCAGGAAATCCAAAAATCAAAAGTAAGGAAACTCCAGATTAAATACAGGCAGGTAACCGTTGGCCAGTAAACGGACATGATCGCAGCTATCGTCTGATTCATATACTGTGGCTCATTTGTCTGGCTTGGTACATAGTTTCCGCCTACTGTGTCCTGCTGGTTTAAGTGCAGTAATGTTTTATAACTGCTAAGTTTTGTGGATGCCATAACAATCAGAAAGACACCGATTGCTACAAGAATGAAGACAAAACCACCGGAAGCGTTTGACCAGAAAGTAACATAGATATCAAGACCGTCTAAAATTATACTTGGAATGACGCTTAGAATACAAAGTATAATACCGATGGTCAAAAGGAGTGCATAGGTGGATTTATAATGTTCCATTTCACGATGCAGATATTCGGTTGTCGAAAAATCAGTAACAAAAGGTTCTTTCTTTAAATAGTTCCAATGGTTCATCTGTACACTGGAATAGATGAATAATCCAACAGCAATGCCAATGAGTACGAACATAATGGACACGCCACATGCATCCAGAAGATTTTCTTTTTGCGGATAAAATGCAGTAAAAGCATCGAAAAAGATCGGGCCACAGACGGACAGAACACAGAGCATGACGCCGAGTGCGGTACGGTATGCGCTTTTTCCTGCATCGGCAAGATAGGATTTTGCCTGATCGAGGGAGAGTGTCTTTCCCTGTGGCATCGGCTGGCTTTCGACGAACTGGGAAATGCCAAGGTCGTTGGCTAATTCGTCGAGATTGCCAAATTCAGATATAACAATTCCGACCGCCTCGTTTTCTGATTTGCCCTCTTCCTTTAGTTCGGTGTATTTGTCTTCCATCATTTGCCAGAGTTCGTTTTTGGCTTTATATACTTCCGGAGTGTTGGGAAGTTTTAAGAACATGGTTTCTAAATAATTTCTAATCGTTTCCATTTATGGAATCCCCCTTTATAATAAACTTTTCTACAACTTCCTGTGTGAGCAGCCATTCTTCGCATTTTTGCTGATAATATGCTCTTCCGGCTTCGGTGATGCGGTAATAGGTGCGTCGCTTGCCGGCTGCATTGTCCTGATTCGAAAAAGACTCGATATAACCGTTTCGCTCCATGCGGGTGAATGCAGAGTAGAGTGTGGTTTCTTTTATGACATATTTTTCATTGGACAATGTCTTAATCTGCTTGGATATTTCATATCCGTAAGATGGCTTATCTAACAGAAGATAAAGTATCATCGTGTCATTGTATCCACGAATGACATCACTACTGATGGCCATGCATTTTCCTCCTTTTCTTTTTCATACGACAGTCGTACTACGATTGTCGGTACTACGACAGCCGTAGTACGTTTGACGTAGTAAATATAACATGAGGTTTTGGTGCTGTCAATACAAGATTTTATTTTACAAAGGATTATGTTATGATGAGATGAGTGGTCATACGCCTGTTGCGAACAGTAACAGGATGCGCGTAGAATCAGAGTAAGAGACAGAGCGGAGAAGTAGTGGAATGCAGCGCAAAATCACCTATTATGTGGATAAGATAAAACCGGGACAGAAAATAAGTGGATTTCTGAAAGAAAAAGGATATTCAGAGCAAAATCTGGTGAATTTAAAGAAAAATTTAAAAAGTATAGAAGTGAATGATACCTATGTCTATCAAAATTATGTATTGCAGCAGGGGGATATTTTAAATGTTTATATCCGGGAAACAGAAAGTTCCAGACAGATCATACCCGTAGAGTTACCCATTGATATTGTGTATGAGGATGAAGATTTGCTTGTGGTAAATAAGCCGGCAGGGATGCCGATTCATCCGTCGAGAAACAATCCGGATAATTCTCTGGGAAATGCTTTGGCATGGTATTATAAACAAAAACAGCAGGCTTTTGTGTTTCGGTGCATTAACCGGTTAGACCGGGATACATCGGGGCTTACCATTGTGGCAAAACATATGGTGAGTGGCGCAATTCTGGCACAGATGGTCGCGGCAAAATCGCGGGACGGGTTACAGGCACAGGGCATTCACAGAGAGTATCTTGCTATTGTGGAGGGAAATGTAGAACCGGCAGAAGGTGTGATCAATGCACCAATTGCAAGAAAAGAAAGCAGGTGCCTTGAACGTGTTGTTGATTATGAAAAAGGCGATCGGGCGATTACGCATTATCAGAAATTGAAAACGTGGAAAAATGCCCGGTCAAATAAGAAAATGAGTCTGGTAGCATTACAGCTGGAGACAGGAAGAACTCACCAGATCCGGGTACATATGGCGTATCTTGGGCATCCTTTGATAGGAGATTTTTTATATAATCCGGCATATGCAGCCAACCAGTTGGATCGTCTGGCACATGCAGAAGAAAATGGCGGTTGTTCAGATAAAAAAGCAGCGGCAGATCTTTTGATCCACCGCCAGGCGCTGCATGCTCATAAAATTTCTTTTCCACATCCGATGACGGGAAAACCAATGGAATTCTCAGTTTCAATGCCTGCGGATATGAAAAATTTAATGAAAATATAACTATAAATTTTTCTCACAAATGTCTGCCAGACAGCATTTATCGCAATAAGGCGTGGTACGGGCGGTGCAGACTGCGCGTCCGTGATCGACAAAGCGGTGACAGAGAGAATTGCCTTCTTCCGGAGGAATGATCTTCCACAATTCCATTTCGACTTTCTTTGGATCTTTGATTCCGTGCACAAGACCGATACGGTTGCTCAGTCGGATACAGTGTGTATCTGTAACGATTGCAGGTTTGCCGAAGACGTCTCCCATGATAAGGTTGGCGCTTTTGCGACCGACGCCCGGAAGTTTGAGTAATGCATCAAAATCGTCGGGAACCTCGCCATTGTATTGGTCACGAATCATTTTCATGCAGGCACTGATGTCTCTTGCTTTGCTTTTTCCAAGACCGCAGGGACGAACAATTTCTTCGATTTCTTCGACCGGGGCATCTGCTAATGCATTCACATCCGGAAATTTTTCATATAATTTTGGCACAATTATATTGACTCTGGCATCGGTACACTGTGCGGCGAGACGGACACTGATTAAAAGTTTCCATGCCTCGTTATAATCTAAAGTGCAGTCAGAATCCGGATATTCTTTTTTCAGACGTTCAATGACTGCGAGTGCTAATTCTTTTTTTCTCATGACCGGAAAACAATCCTTTCTATATAAAATAATGATATTTATTTTCTTTGACATTCAGTTTAATGCATTTTTCCAGGGATTACAACGGCAAGGAGGGATATTTGTTTGCACTTTTTCACATGCTTGATTATAATGAAAAGCAGTAACGATTTGGAAAACAATTAGGAGGAGAATCCATGGGAGATAATCATATTGCGATCCCGGCGCTTTTAAAAATCGGACCGGGCGCATTGGGAGAACTTGGCACATACTTAAAGGACCTGCGACTAGAAAAGGTCGTGATTTTGTTTGGTAACGGATTGATTGAGATGTTTGGAATGGATGTCATGAAGTCCCTTGCAGAGATGGGGATTGATGTGTTGGAGTATCAGGAACTGGATACAGTACGCCTGGAGGATCTTACCAGCCTTGCTTTTTCCATGCCAGCGAAAACACAGGCCGTGATTGGCATTGGTGGAGGAAAAGTCATCGATGCAGCGAAGTATTGTGGTTTTTTGCGGAACCTGGCATTTATCAGTATTCCGACATCTGCTTCGAGCGATGGTTTTTCCAGCGCAAGTGCTTCTCTTTTGGTTGAGGGACGGCGCAAATCGGTTCCGGCACGTCTGGCATATGGAATTGTGGTGGATACACAAATTATTAAAAGTGCACCTAAGAAATTTATCTATTCCGGAATTGGTGACATGGTTTCCAAAATCACAGCTCTTTATGACTGGAAATTTGAAGAGGAACATGGTTATGGAAAGGTAAATGATTTCGCCACAATGATTGCCAAAAAGGCAGTCAACAGTTTTGTGCGGACACCATTCGAGAGCATCGAAGAGGATTTATTTATTAAGGAACTTTTGGATTCGCTTGCGATGAGCGGAATCGCAAATGAAATTGCAGGAAGCAGTGCTCCGACCAGTGGAAGTGAGCATTTGATTTCCCATGCACTTGATAAAATGCTTGAGCAGCCGCAGCTTCATGGCATTCAGGTAGGAATTGCTACGTATCTGATGAGTGTGGTGCAGGATCACAGATATAAGAGAGTCAACACGATCTTTACGCAGACTGGTTTCTGGGATTTCGTAAAAACACTTGGGATGCGACGTGTGGATTTTGAGCAGGCGATTGATCTGGCACCATCGATCAAGCCATTTCGACATACGTATCTTCATGAGCAGGAATACCGTGACCGTGCGAAAGAGGTTCTGGCAACGGATGAGAAGCTGAAGGAGATTCTGGTGTAAAACGTAATATCTGATACTTTTGTGTGATTGGCAAAAAAGCAATCTTCTGTTATGATTTTAAGAACACGATGTGGAAAGTAAAAGGAGGACTGCCGATGAAAGTAAAATTAAAATATAAGAATTTCCTGTTTCTGACGATAGCGGGAATCATCAATGCATTTGGTGTGACGGTGTTTTTGGCACCTGTAGCATTATATGACAGTGGAATTTCCGGTACATCCATGTTGATTTCACAGAAGACACCGGATTGGCTGAGCCTTTCTGTTTGCCTTTTGGTTTTGAATGTTCCGATTTTTTTGTATGGATTGAAAAAGCAGGGGATAAATTTTACAATTTGTGCCATATATACTGTTGCTATCTATTCGCTGGCGGCATGGCTGATTACCGATGTGCTCCCAATTGATGTGAGTATCGTTTCGCCACTGGCAGGATCGGATTTATTTCTGTGTGCGATTTTTGGAGGTGTCATTTCCGGTATTGGAAGTGGTCTTGCCATTCGTGCAGGCGGTGCAATGGACGGCATCGAAGTGCTTGCCATTATTTTTGCAAAGAGGCTTGGAATTACAGTAGGTACATTTGTGATGATCTACAATGTGATTCTCTATGTGATATGCGGATTTGCGATTCAAAGCTGGATTTTACCATTGTATTCGATTGTGACTTATGCGGCAGCTCTCAAGACAGTTGACTTTATTATAGAAGGTTTTGACCGGTCGAAGGCAGCGAGCATCATTACAACGAAGCCAAAGCCAGTGTGCGCCGCTTTGTCCGAGGCTTTCGAAAATGGAATAACAATCATTGATGCAAAAGGGTATTATTCGGATTCCAAGAAAACGATGCTCTATTTTGTTGTCAATCGTTTTCAGGTAGGGCGAATGACAGAAATCATCCATGAGATTGATCCGGGCGCATACATATCACTCACGGAAGTGGCAGATATCTACGCGGCAAATCTGGACAAAGAAATGGAATAAAAAAAGAAGAGATGGTCATACTACCTCTGTAAAATGACATTTGAGCATATAGAAAGAGGTGTGATATGGTTTTAACAGAAAAAGAAAGAGCAACCATCGAAGATCTGCGCACACAGGAACAGAGTTGCGTAGAAAAATATAAGAGATATGGGCAGGAGGCAAAGGATCCGGTTCTTCAGGAGTTATTTGCCAGATTGGAGAAAGAGGAACAGAAACATTACGAATCTTTGGACAAAGTATTGAATGGCACAGTTCCAGCCTGCAATTGCAATGACAAAGACGGCGCCCAGTATCAGCCGAAGGCTACCTATGATTCCATGACCAATCCGGAGGATAAGAAGAACGACTGTTTTCTTGCGACGGATTGTATTGGCACAGAGAAAATGGTATCCGGCGAATATAATTCGGATGTTTTTGTTTTCGGAGACCCGGATGTTCGTAAACTGCTTGCAGATATTCAGATCGAAGAACAGAACCATGCAGAAATGCTTTACAAATACAAGACCGTAAATGGTATGTCATAGAATTGGAAACAAAGAAGACGGGAAAATCCCGTCTTCTTTTTTCTATACAGCAAGAGCAAGCAAGCTTGCAAAAATGCGTACACTTTATTTCGTGGAAAAGATTAAGCTTCCGACAGATTCTCTTCTATAATAAAATTATTTACGTTTTTCCGCAGTTCTTCGGCAGAACTTTCCGCATCTTTTGCACCTTTCATTACTTCCGCAGATCCACTGGCGATGGATACGGTTTTTTGTGCAATGTTTGTGGTTCCGGCAGCGCTGTCATTGGAAGCGGAAGAAATTCCGTCGATTGCCTGTGTGATATTTGTGATAGAGGCAACTAGCTCCTCGGAGGTAGCACTGAAATCGGAAACAAGATCATTGATCTTTGCAGCATCCAGATTGTAATCATCGGCCATTTTTTCAAAATTGTTGAAACTTTCTACAATATCAGTGTCAACAAAATCCAACAGACGGTTGGAATCGCAGGTAAGATTTTTTACAGCATGATTTACATTTTCTGTGACAGACTGAATATTTGCGACGGCATCCTTGGACTGCTCTGCGAGTACACGGATTTCTTCGGCTACGACTGCAAAGCCTTTTCCGGCCTCCCCGGCACGTGCGGCTTCAATGGAGGCATTCAGTGCGAGCAGATTTGTCTGACCGGTGATTGCAAGAATGGAATCTGCAAGTACACCGATTTGTTCTACAACCTTGGCGTCTTCAAGCGCTTTTTCGAGGCCTTGCCGGATTTCAGAGAGCATTTGCTTTACTTTCATACGGTTTGCAACGGTCTCGTCTTTGGTCTGGGTGGCACGCTGATGGATTTCTTCCGCTTCTGTTGCTCCATCCTGCGCACGAATGGCGATTTCACGGGCCGCTTCTTCAATCTGTTGTGTCATACCGTTGATCTGTTCCGCAGAAGCAGCTGTTTCCTGTGTGCTGGCAGCAAGTTGTTCTGTGGTGGCAGAGACATCTTCAATTTCCCCATTCAGATTGAATACATGACTGTCGATCGATTCTACGACTGTATCGATATTGGCAGCTTCAATTTTTACCTGGGCAAGCAGGCTTCGCACGGATTCCCGCATTTTTTCCAGTTCATTTGCAAGCTGTCCAAAGTCATCTTTGCGTTTGAGCATAGGCTTTTGCATTTTTCTGGCGAAGTTTCCGCCAGCAATGATATCAAATTGATCTTTGATCTTCTTTAATGACTTGGTAATATCTCTGGAGATCATTGCAATAAGAATTGCTACAATGATAAGCATGGCAACGCAGGCTACAATCATTGTGGTAGCCTTTTTAACGGCATAAGATGAAAATTTTTCATCCTGTGCGGCAATTGCGGTATCAATATAGTCGATATAGTTTCCGGTGCCGACGACCCAGTCAAAAGGCTCAAAATATTCACTGTATGAACGCTTTGGAGACGGTTTCGTTTCTCCTACTTTTGGAAATACATAATCTGTATAGCCGCCACCATCTTCGACAGCAACGCGGATGATTTCTTTTACCATTTGATAACCTTTCGCATCCTGTGTTCCCATACGGTTGGTTCCTTCGGTATCACTTCCGAGCAGCACGACATTTGTTCCGTCGGATTGATCAATCCAAAAATATCCCGCATCTCCGTAACGCATCTGGCGAACTTCGTCTGCAGCAATTTTTTTTGCTTCATCAAGCGTGTAGGCTCCTGCTTTATATTCATCATAGACTTCGGAAAGAAGAGAAATCACGACACTGACCTGTTGCTTGATGGAATCATCATAACTTTGTCTGGATGATGCGTCGATTGTGTCGAGCGCCTTATCTTTTACCTGATTCATATTATTAATGGAAACGGCACTTGCTAATACTACAAGTAAAATTACCAAAGTCAGAATCAGGTTTAATTTTGTACGGACTTTGAGATTTTTCATAACAATATCCTCCTCTTTGAACATTATCCTATTCACATGCAATTGTGCGATGTGTTTAATAAAATGTGATATTCGACCATTAAATTATAACATTTTACTATTGATTCGTCAATGGATGTACAAGTTAATATGATTGTGCAAATTGAAGACTATGAGAGAAAAAGTGAAAAAACAGTTGACAGAATGATGTGTGGTGCTATAATAAAAACAAACATATGAATAATTGTTCATATGTTGATAGAATGAAAAGCAAATGGGGGATCCCCCGGAAAGGAATTTGTTATGAAGAAGACATATAAGATCGAGGTAGACTGCGCAAACTGTGCAAATAAAATGGAGGAAGCTGCTAAGACAACTACAGGTGTAAAGGATGCAACCGTTAATTTTATGACGCTTAAAATGAGCGTTGAATTTGAGGAAGGAACTGACGCAAAAGCCGTTATGCAGGACGTACTTAAAAATTGCAAAAAAGTAGAGGACGATTGTGAAATCTATATTTAAAGGAGCAGATGCATGAACAAAAAACAGATAAAAATGTTAGTGCGCATTATTACAGCTGCGGTGTTGATGATAGCTTTGACAGTGCTTGCAAAATTTGTCACATTGAACCGATGGGTGGAATTCATTCTGTTCATGGTTCCGTATCTGGTAATCGGATATGATATATTAAAGAAGGCGGGAAAGGGAATTCTGAATAAGCAGGTTTTCGATGAGAACTTTCTTATGGCTGTGGCTACCATCGGAGCGATTGCTTTGGGTGATTATAAAGAAGGTGTAGCTGTAATGCTGTTCTATCAGATCGGTGAATTGTTCCAGAGTTATGCAGTAGGAAAAAGCCGCCGTAACATCACTGAACTGATGGACATTCGTCCGGATTATGCGAATATTGAGAGCGACGGACAGTTGGAAAAAGTTGATCCGGATGAAGTTGAGATTGGCAGCATCATTGTTGTACAGCCTGGCGAAAAGGTTCCGATTGATGGTATTGTTGTAGAAGGTAAATCTACACTTAACACAAGCGCACTGACAGGAGAGAGTGTTCCGCGTGAAGTTGCCACAGGCGAGGAGATTATCAGTGGATGTATCAATCTGTCTGGTTTGTTAAAGATTCAGACAACAAAAGAGTTTGGAGAATCCACAGTTTCCAAGATTCTGGATCTGGTGGAGAATGCCAGCTCAAAGAAATCCCGTTCCGAGAATTTTATTTCAAAATTTGCACATTATTATACACCGGCAGTATGTTACGGTGCACTCGCACTGGCGATTATTCCGCCACTTGTGCGTATGATTTTTATGGGACTTCCGGCAGACTGGGGTGAGTGGATATACCGGGCACTGACATTCCTTGTTATCAGTTGTCCTTGTGCTCTTGTTATCAGTATTCCGCTTAGTTTCTTTGCAGGAATTGGTGGAGCGAGTGCTGCAGGTGTTCTTATCAAAGGATCGAATTATCTGGAGACTTTGGCACAGACAAAGACAGTTGTCTTTGATAAAACAGGAACGATTACACAGGGTGTGTTTGAAGTATGTGGTATCCATCAGCATTCCTGCAGCGAACATAAGAAAGCCGATGGAACCTGTCGGCCGGAATATACGGCAGAGGAACAAAATCTTTTGGAATATGCGGCTTTGGCGGAATGCCACAGTACACATCCAATCAGCGTGAGTCTGCAGAAGGCATATGGAAAGAAACTTGACAACACCCGTGTGACCGATGTACAGGAAATCAGCGGACATGGTGTGATCACAACGGTTGATGGTCACCAGGTGGCAGCCGGCAATGACAAATTGATGAAAAAGCTTGGCATTGAATATCGTACGTGTGACTGTGTGGGAACAATCGTGCATCTTGCCATTGACAATGTATATGCAGGACATATTCTGATTGCGGATGTCATCAAGCCACATGCGGCAGAAGCCATGAAAAAGCTCAAAGCAGCCGGCGTGAATCGTCTGGTCATGCTCACCGGTGATGATGACCGTGTTGCACAGCAGGTGGCTGATGAAGTTGGAATTAGCGAAGTACACAGCAAGCTGCTTCCGGCCGACAAGGTAACACAGGTAGAAAGTCTTTTAGAACAGAAGCAGGGAAAAGATGCACTGGCATTTGTCGGAGACGGAATCAATGATGCGCCGGTACTTTCCCGTGCCGATATTGGTATTGCCATGGGAGCGCTTGGATCGGATGCGGCAATCGAAGCTGCAGATGTCGTATTGATGGATGATGATCCAATCAAGATTGCCAAGGCAATTCAGATCGCAAAGAAATGTCTGCGCATCGTATATGAAAACATTTATTTTGCAATTGGTGTCAAACTGATCTGTCTCTTGCTTGGAGCCATCGGTATTGCTAACATGTGGGTGGCAATTTTTGCGGATGTAGGTGTTATGGTAATTGCAGTCCTGAATGCAGTTCGTGCATTATTTGTAAAGAAATTATAAATGATGAAAGGAAAACTATGGAAGAAAAAAAAACAGAGATCGAATGCTGCAGTGAAGAATGTGTACATGAGGATCTGCTGAAAATCGTAAATGACACGATGCCGGAAGAAACAGAATTATATGATCTGGCGGAACTTTTTAAAGTTTTTGGAGATTCTACCAGAATTCGAATCCTGTTTGTATTATTTGAAGCGGAAGTGTGTGTATGTGATCTTGCGGAAGCACTTCATATGACGCAGTCGGCAATATCCCATCAGCTTCGCATTTTAAAACAGAATAAACTGGTCAACAGCCGCAGAGAAGGAAAGTCGATTTTTTATTCGCTGGCAGATGGTCATGTGCGTACAATTATTGCTCAGGGAAGGGAGCATATCGAGGAGGACCATTGATTAAAATGGTCCTTTCTTAATTAATTTTTAAGTTTCTTTGAATATTGGTATTTTTCCTTTTTTATCCGCTATAATCAAAGCAACTTCAAAATCGAGGCAAAGAGAAAGAAAGGAAAAGACTATGGAAACAAATGAGACTATAATAAATGGAAGCGTACCAAATCAGGTGCCGGAGATGAACCCTGTACCACAGAAGAAAGGGAAGGGCGCATGGAAAGCGGTTGTAGCTGTTGTATTGACAGCAGGTGTTGTAGGTAGCACGACACTTTCCGCATTTAACCTTGCAACATTGAAATCTTATATTGCAACACAGAATGAGGATCAGAACGAAGAGACAACGGAAGATTATGTTACAATTGCCGAGCAGTATGAAATTAAGCCAACAACCAACATTTCGGATGCTTACAAATCCGGTGATACATCCAAGCTGACAGACCGTGAGAAAGAAACACTCGATATGGCAAAGGATGCTTTAAAAGAGATGAAGATCAAAGACGGCATGTCCGACTTTGAAAAGGAGAAGGCGGTCTATGACTGGATGACTTCTTCTTTGCAGTATGACAGCGGAGCACTGACCGTAATTCCAAGTACACAGGAAGACTGCGACAATCCATATGGTGTATTAAAGTATCACAATGCAGTGTGTGTCGGATATGCGACAACGTTCCGTATGTTCATGCAGATGATGGACATTGAGTGTATGGTTGAGCACAACACAGAAAAATATCATTCCTGGGATCTGGTCAAGATTGATGGAGACTGGTATATTACGGATATTTATTCCGATCAGGGAAATGGAAACTATGCGCATTTTAATATGACAGATGCTATGTGGGGACAGGAACAGAGCTGGGATCATGAATTCTTCCCGGCTGCAAATTCTCTGAAATATAATATGGCATACCAGAACAAGGAAACCGTAGATGATGTCTATGATATTCCAAAGGCACTGCGTAAGGCAATGAATGATAAGAAGGGTGCTATCATGATTGCATTTAACAAAGAAATCAAGGAATCCGATGCAGAGATTGCGAATGCAATCGCATCTTCTATCAGTGAACTGTTAATGAATGGAAATTATAAGGATATGCCATATTCACTGAATTCTTATAACTGGGTAAAAGATCCGGATGGAGACAACTATCTGTTCAATGTATCAATGGGAACTTATAATACCACCGACAATGCACAGAGCTTAAGCGACAAGGAATTAGAGAAAGTTAATAAGGCAGTACAGAAAGCCTTTGATGGTCTGACACCCGCAGATAGCGGAATGTATGATGGGGGATCGGACAATGTGACTACCTCTACCACAGATATTGATGGAATGACGAAAGAACAATCCGTAGAAAATGGCGCTGTGATCGGCGGAACAGACGCTATGGAAGAACCTGTCGTGGGAGAATAAACGTATGAAAAAAATATTAAGTATGATTTTAATATTTTCTACAGCGCTGATGCTGTTGTCTGGTTGCGGACAACAGACATCTGATACGGTCAGCATGTATGATTTGCGCCAGACGATGGAGGCTGCGGACAGCAGCCTTCCGGAGATGCTTTGCGCAAGCAACAGTGATGATGACCCGGATGAAAAATTTGCAAATGTTTCGGATATGGATTATAAAAAGGTGGAAAGTTTTTTTATAAGCTATGCGAAAGAAGGCGGAAAGGCCGATGAGATCGTGGTAATTGCTGTCAAAGACAAAAATGATGTGGATGAGGCAGTAAAAAGCCTTGAGAGTCATAGGGAAGACCGCAAAAAACTGTTGGAACAGTATGAGCCGGAACAGGTCAAGCGAATCGAGGATGGCGTCGTATTTTCCCAGGGACAGTATGCGGTACTGATTATTTGTGATGATGTAAGCGCGGTACGATCTGCTTTTGAGAAAGCGGTGAAATAACAGGTCAGATTTTCTACAAAAATCTGACAGTAGAAAACGAAAATAGGAAAAAGACTTGCAGTGAAGTTTTACGGCAAGTCTTTTTTTACGCACAAAAGACTTTCGTATTGGTATTTGTCAGGGGCTATGTTAGAATAAAAATAACTACAATTATATGAGAAAGCATCAGGTAAAATCTGTGACAGAATTAGAAGCATATTATAACAAGTTTAATGAAGAAAAACGTTTGGACAGCCGGCATGGCAGAGTGGAGTTTGTGACAAGCATGCATTATATCCACCAATGTCTGGAGGAAGTTGCGGCAGGCAGGGAAAAAGAGGAGATCTCCATTTTGGATATCGGTGCAGGCACCGGACGTTACAGTGTACCGCTTGCTTTGGAAGGATACGATGTCTCGGCGGTGGAACTGGTAAAGCATAATCTGGGACGGTTGAAACAGAAAACAGACCGTGTGAAGGCCTATCAGGGGAATGCATTGAAGTTAAAACGGTTCGAAGATGATATGTTTGATGTGACACTGCTGTTTGGACCCATGTATCATCTTCATGGACCAGATGAAAAGTTGCAGGCCCTGATGGAAGCCAAGCGTGTGACAAAGCCCGGCGGACGTATTCTTGTAGCTTATATTATGAATGAATACAGTGTGATCACTTATGCAATTAAGGAACGACACATTTTAGAGGGAATAAAAGAAGGAATGCTGGATGAACAATTTCATTGTACCGAGAAAGCAAATCCGTTGTACAGTTTTGTCCGTTTGGAAGATATGGAGCGACTGAATGAACAGGCGGGGCTCATCCGGCAGAAAGTGATTGCAGCAGATGGAGCCGCAAATTACATTCGGCCATTTTTGAATGCGCTGACAGAGGAAGAGTTTGATGCGTTCATACGCTATCACATGTCGACTTGTGAGAGAATGGATCTCATGGGAGCAAGTGGACATACGGTGGATATATTGACAAAATAAAATATGGATAAAATTAATTGGAGCGACGTATGAAAAGTAAAAGGATCATGGCGGGAATTCTGGGATTCTCCCTTGTGCTTGCAGGCTGTGGAATAAACAGTGCACAGACGGATGTAACGCCGAAAGATACAACGGAGCAACTCGCAAAGGCGGAAACATCAGAAGAGACAGAAAATTTCACAACGCAGACTACCGAAATACAAACAGAGCCGGAGACAGAGACGCAGGTGGAGCCGGTGGTGCAGAAGGTGACCATCACGGCGGTTGGGGATTGTACGCTTGGTGTAACGCAAACACATGGGTACGCGGGCTCTTTTCATGAATATTATGATAAATATGGGGAAGATTATTTCTTTAAGGATGTCCGCTCGATATTTGAACAGGATGATTTTACGCTGGTGAATCTGGAATGTGTCTTATCCAATTCCAATGACCGGATCGAGAAAACCTGGAATCTGAAGGGAAAACCGGAATATGTGGGGATTCTTACCGGAAGTTCCGTAGAGGGGTGCAGCCTCGGTAATAATCATACCTATGATTACAGTGAATCAGGACTGCAGGATACGATAAATGTGTTGAATGACGCAGATATTATATATGGACTTAACGAGCATACAGCTACCTATACCACGGATTCCGGCATTGTGATCGGTATTGTTTCTGCAAATCTTCTGGCAGCCGATGAAAAACACGCCAATTACATTCGGGATGGAATTAAATCGTTAAGAGATGAGGGCGCAGATCTGGTGATCGCCAGCTGTCATTGGGGCATTGAGGGAGATCATTATCCGAACTCCTATCAGCAGGAGATGGCACATCAGGTGATTGACTGGGGCGCGGATGTATTGATCGGTTCGCATCCACATGTGCTGCAGGGGGTAGAATTATATAATGGAAAAGTAATCTGTTACAGTCTCGGAAATTTCTGTTTTGGAGGAAATCGGAATCCAAAAGTAAAGGATACGGCAATCTATCAGCAGACATTTACTTTTTCAGATGGGATTTTACAAAAAGACATTTCAGCCGATATTATTCCTTGTACGATCAGTTCAACAACGGCTCGAAATGATTTTCAGCCAACTGTCGCAGAGGGAGAGCGCAAACAGGCGATTCTTGATGATATGAATGACTATTCGAAACCATATAGTCAGGCAGGATTTGACAGTAGTGGTAAACTGATGGTATTAGAAGAAGAGGAATAGAGTATGAATTTATTTTTTACAGATAACCAAACCGCAAAACCGCAGACGCAGAATATGATGCCGGGAGCCCGCGAGGACCTCGGAGAAGGTCTGTATCCGCTTGACCATATCGGAGGATTTGATGTCAGACCCGGCTTTTTCCGAATGAATGGTTCTTACCAGACGGCGAAAGGTGTCAGTTTTACCGTAAGTTCTCACGGAGCAACGAGTTGTACACTTCTTTTGTTCCGTCCGATGGCGGCGGAACCATATGCAAAAATCCGTGTTCCGGATAATTACAAGATCGGTGACACATATTCCATTCTGGTATTTGGACTGAAAATCGAAGAGTTTGAGTATGCCTATCAGTTTGACGGACCGTATGATGAGGCGAAGGGAAAGCTTTTTAACAAAGAAAATATTCTTCTGGATCCATATGCACAGGCTGTCACAGGACAGAGAAAATGGGGCGAGCGTCCGGAAGGTGGAAAAGATTTCGTATATAAGGCGCGCGTGGTAAAAAGCACATTTGACTGGGGCGGCATATCGCAGCTGAAACATCCGTTTGAGGATCTGGTCATTTATGAGGCACATGTGCGCGGTTTTACAAAGGACAAATCTTCCAATGTCACAGGTGGCGGAACGTTTGAAGGCCTGCGACAGAAGATCCCATATTTAAAAGATCTCGGAATCAATGCGGTCGAACTGATGCCAATTTTTGAGTTCGATGAGATGGAGAGCGCCAGAGTGGTGGACGGCACACAGCTGTACAACTATTGGGGTTACAATACGGTATCCTTTTTCTCACCGAATACAAGTTATGCTTACAACGAGGAACACAATCATGAAGGCGATGAATTAAAACGCCTGATCCTTGAACTGAAGAAAAACGGAATTGAAGTAATTCTTGATGTAGTGTTTAACCACACTGCAGAAGGAAATGAGATGGGACCAAGTTTCTGTTTCAAAGGAATTGACAATAACATTTATTATATGCTGACACCGGACGGTTATTATTACAACTTTAGTGGTTGTGGTAACGTATTGAACTGTAATCATCCGGTCGTACGCCATTTTATCCGGGATTGTCTGCGCCACTGGGCAGTTGAGTACCGCGTGGATGGTTTCCGTTTTGATCTTGCTTCCATCCTCGGAAGAGATCAGAATGGTGTACCAATGGATAATCCACCGATTCTTGAGGCGCTGGCTTTTGACTCGATCCTCGGTGATATGAAGCTGATCGCGGAGGCATGGGATGCCGGTGGACTGTATCAGGTAGGAAGTTTCCCGTCCTGGAACCGTTGGGCAGAGTGGAATGGCCGGTATCGTGATGATATGCGCTGTTTTTTAAAAGGAGATCAGGGAGCGGCTGGCCGTGCAATTACAAGAATTACGGGATCGTCGGATATGTACGATCATACAAGCAGAGGATACAGTGCATCTGTGAATTTCCTGACCTGTCATGATGGATTTACATTGTATGATCTGTATTCTTATAATGAAAAGCACAATGAGAAAAATGGCTGGAACAACACGGACGGAGATAATAATGGACACAGCTGGAACTGTGGACAGGAAGGACATACCGATGATCCGGCTATTGAAGGATTGCGACGCAGGCTGGTAAAAAATGCGTTCGCGGCATTAATGTGCAGCCGTGGTCCGGCGATGTTCCTTGCCGGTGATGAATTCTGTAACACACAGTTTGGTAACAACAATGCGTACTGTCAGGACAATATTATTTCTTGGCTTGACTGGAATCGTCTGGAAGAATACAAGGAAATCCACGATTTTGCACGTTACATGATTCATTTTCGTGCCGCGCATCCAATCATCCGTAAAGACACAAAGGCAGCAACCTGTGGATTCCCGTTTATCAGTGTTCACAATGGAGAGCCGTATCGTGATTATACAAACTTTGATTCGCATTTGATCGGAATCATGTATGCCGGAAGAAATGCACAAGATACCGAAGATGATATTGTTTTCTATGGAATGAATTCCTACTGGGAGCCATTGAACATGAATCTTCCACCTCTGGCAGAAGGATATCACTGGAAAGTGGTTGCAAATACGTTTTGCGAGTATGAAGATGGAATTGATTTTGAACATTACACAGAACATGATAGAAACCGCATCCGCATCAAGGAGCGTTCTACCATTATTCTGGTTGCAGAAAATGACCAGACGGCGGAGCCGGAAGTAAATTCGGAATCAGATCCAGCCGCCATCTAATGTGATAATTTGTCCGTTGAGGTAGTTGCAATCCTCTGCAATGTGCAGGGCGAGTTGTGCAACTTCCTCCGGGGCACCCATGCGTCCGGCAGGAATTTCTTCGACCAAAGCGGCACGTTCTTCGTCGCTGAAGCAGCGGTTCATATCGGTATCGATGACACCGCAGGCGATGGCATTGACCTGAATGTTGCTCGGAGCAAGTTCCTTGCCAAGTGCGCGGGTAAAAGAATTGATTCCGCCTTTGCAGGCCGAGTAAGCGACCTCACAGGAGGCACCGACATTTCCCCAGACAGAAGAAATGCTGATGATCTTTCCGCTTTTTTGCGATACCATAGAAGGTACGCAGCAGCGGCAGGTAGAAAATACAGAGGTCAGATTGGTAGCAACTATATGATTCCAGTCTTCAATCTGCATATCTGTCAGCAGGCCAATGTAAGAGATGCCTGCATTGTTGACTAACACATCAATCTTAGAGAACTTTTCAAGTGTTTTATTCACCATCTGTTCGACAAAGGCATAATCGCCTACATCCCCTGTGAAAGTACAAATCTCTATATGATATTGTTCGGATAATTCATTTGCCAAAGCATCCAGCTGTGCGTCGGATTTGTGGCAGCAGAGGGCAAGATGATATCCGTTTTGAGCAAAAACGTGTGCCAGTGCAGCCCCGATTCCACGGGACGCACCGGTAATCAATGCAATTTTATTCATAATTTTATTCATCCTGTTTTACATCAGATCATGATCATATACTGCGCGTTCGCCACCGATGAATTTCAGGCGGGTGCGGGCACATACGACATGCGCATTTCCAATCTGTTTTGTCTCGATGCGGGTCGGTACAGCGACATCCTGCAAATGCATACCGATAAGTGTATCACCGATATCCATTCCTGCAGCAGCTTTGATGTGTTCCACGGCAACCGGATGCTTAAAGTTTTTGTATGCGGCTGTGGCGAATGAACCGCCGGCTTTTGGCTGTGGAACCACGTTGACCATCGGGTAACCATATTTTCTGGCAGCGTCTTTTTCAAGAATCAGTGCACGGTTTAAATGCTCACAGCACTGTGCAGCCAGGTATACGCCGTATTCCTTTGTTGCCTCATAGATTCCGGCAAAAACCATATCGGCCAGTTCCGGCTTCGAATGTGTTCCGATCGTTTCTCCACATACTTCACTGGTGGAACATCCCACAACAAAGAGATCGCCTTTTTCCAGTTTTGCTTTTTCAAGAATTTCTTTTGCAGCCTTATATGCTTCATCTTTTACTTTTTCCATGTTTTCCATCATAATTGAAACCTCCAATCGATCGTTGCAAGCGGGTGCGTTGTTCGGTAAATCATTGCACCGGTTTGCATTAATATCAGTATAGACCAATAGAAACAAAAAGCAAGGATTTTGATGATGTTGGCGATTCTTATATTTTGGCAGACAGAGGGATTGTCAAAATTTCCAGAATGGATACATAGGAAGAATACACAGATAATGTTGCTTTTGCAAAATATTATTTCGCTGGTAGTAGCAATTGTTGCATTAGCTTTGTTATGTTTGATTATATATATTGCGATTCAGTTTTTGCTTATATCAGGCGGATCATGATTATCATGAAGAGGGCGGAGAGTCCCTTGCTATGGTTCAGGAACTAAGCAGGAGCACTGCTATTTGCTTAACAGATTTAGCATGAAAAATCTTGACAAAACGGTCTGCTCAAGATAGACTATAACCAATCTATTCAGAATAGACCAAAAAGGAGCGGAAAATATCATGGATATTGAATTAGGTGAAGTACAGGCAAAGTTTGCTGACATCATATGGGAAAGAGAACCAATAGCATCAGGAGAACTGACAAAAATCTGTGAGAAAGAACTGGGATGGAAAAAATCAACGACATATACAGTTCTGAAAAAATTATGTGAAAAAGGAATTTTTCAGAATGTCAACGGAACCGTTATATCAGTAATTTCGAAAGATGCATTTTATTTTGCCAAAAGCGAGAAGTTTGTAAATGAAAATTATAAGGGATCAATCCCGACATTTTTGGCAGCGTTTACAAGCAGAAGGAAACTTTCAAAAAAAGACATTGACGAGATACAGGAGATGATTGATAAAATCAGGGAGAATTAAAAATGAGAGAAGTATTTGCTGCGATTCTTGATAATGCAATGGTTGCCGGAATTATGATTTTGGTTATAGTTCTTATCCGCGTTTCTATGAGAAAAATGCCAAAGTTCATATGTCCGCTATTATGGGGATTGGTTGGGATAAAATTATTAATTCCATTTGACATTCATAGTTCATTTGGGCTTCTTCCGAGTGACAAGATCGTGGAATACAGTGGTCAGGAGCAGGCACCTGTTATCGTAAAAACCGGTTTGCGTATGGTAGATGAAGGCACAAATCATTTTATTGGGAATAACATAAATTCCCCATCCGCCACCCCGGTGCAGGGGAATTTTTATGATGTATGTGTTTATCTTTGGCTGGCAGGAATTTTTGTATTATTCTTGTATATGCTTATTTCGTGTATTATGATGCGAAAAATGACTTCCTGTTCGGTTGCTGTAGAAGAAAATGTGCGTATTTGTGATGAGATTAATCGCCCGTTTTTACTGGGAATAATAAGACCGCAGATATATCTTCCATCAGGCATTGAAAAAGATAAATACGAGTACATCGTTGTACATGAGAAAATGCACATAAAACGTGGAGATCATATATGGAAAATATCAGGTTTTTTCCTGCTTGGTATTTACTGGTTTCATCCGCTTTGCTGGCTTGCATATTATCTGTTTTGTAAAGATGTGGAATTTGCCTGCGACGAAAAAGTGATCAGCGGACGGGATTCATTGTGGAGGGCAAATTACTGCCAGACTTTATTAGAATGTAGTACGAACCGTAGAAAAGTTATGTTTGTTCCACTGGGATTCGGAGAGGTAGGCGTAATGGAGAGGGTGAAAAAAGTTATGGGCTATTTGTCTATGATACAGAGAATCATAAATACATACAAAGTGTGGATTTAAAACCGATTGGCTGTGACAAAACACAGGGGGATGATGCATGTGAGATAGCGGTCAATAAAGACGGAACGAAAGTATATTTACATGTTATGTCGGATAAGGAAAACATGTATGAGTACTCTGTCGAAAATAATACATTCGTAAAAAAGAAGTATGCTCTTGACGAGAACAACTTGTATAAGGGAATTATCAACGACTCTGGATCTGAGGCAAATTTTACGACAAGTACAGGAAAAGAGAACTCCTATTATATTGTAAATGAATATAATAATCCATTGGGGGAACTTGGATATATACGTTATGATCCGGATGCCGACTATAATTTAGTATTTTCGTTATTTGTAACAGATGATTTGAAAAATGCGACCTACTTCAATCGTTCGGATATCTATGATATCGTCCGAGCTGAGATAAATTATGACGGAAAGCATTATGTGTGTGAAGACAAAAAAGTGCTTGCAGATATTCAAACAGGCTATGCGAATGCGGAAAAAGGATATGGTATGTCAGCTTGCCCGTTTACATATGTGATGTATTTAACGAGGGAAGATGGAACCGTTGGCATGGTGATACCGGCGATGGATAGCTGCAGAGCCTGCATTATGGGAGATGGTTGGTATGAGCAGAACAATTCGATTTCAATGAGTATTTACGATATGATTGAAAAGGGCTTGTTTCAAGTTCAATAGTTTTCAAGAAACACACATTATGGCGCTATGAATTGAGTAACGCCATATTCTATGGTATAATATTTATAGCTTTGAAAGGCGGATTTTAAGAGGAGGAATGCTTATGAAAAAGTACACATTACCAATTATTTTACTTGCAGTAAGTTTTTCATTTTCACTTTCCGGCTGTCAGAAGCAGGGGGAAAAAAGCACAGAAGAAAACCGGATTGAGGCAGGAAATACTGAGACGGTACAGCCGGAAACCGGAGCACCGGAAGAATCACAGGCACCGGAAGAGGCGGAAAAGGATTTGGCAGAACCTATCGAAGTAGGCATTTCAGAGGGAAATTTAGAGGGGAAGGCTTTGAACGCTGAATGTCCGTTTGTATATGGAGATTCGGAATGGAAGCTTCAGACTTTTGTGCCGGAGGATATGCTGATAGATGGGGAATTGGCCATGGATGACAGAGTCAATTTCCTGATACAGGCGGTCTGTGGAGAGGAATCCTATGTGCTGTTTGATGAGATGGTTCACATTGGAGTGCCGGCAGCGGATGTGTTTATCGATCAACAGGAGCAGCTGCATATTATTCTCAGGGATGTGCGTACTGCAAAATATAGAGTGACAGATTTTGTCTATGATGCAGAGAATAAGAAATTTATCGGCAAAGATGCATTAAATGAAGATGCAATCAATTACATCGGAACAACGGGCAGATAGGCTTTTTCATATCAAGAAAACGAAGAAAAAAGGAACTAATAGGAACTGAATGGAAGGAAATTTAACAAGAGGACCAATTTTAAAGACGTTAACGAAACTTGCGATTCCGATTATGGCATCGTCATTTTTGGGAACATTATATAATATTACGGACATGGCATGGATCGGGTTGCTTGGCGCCAAGGCGGTTGCCGGAGTAGGCGTAGGAGGTATGTTTACCTGGCTCTCGCAGGGCCTTGCCTCAATGGCAAGGATGGGCGGTCAGGTACAGGTTGCACAGTGCATCGGACGAGGAGAGAGGCAAAAAGCGCATGGATTCGCGCAGACAGCGATGCAATTGGCATTATTGATGGGACTGGCTTATGGAATCATTGTAGCGCTGTTTGCCAATCCGCTGGTAGGATTTTTCCGGTTGGAGGATGCGGAAACACTGAGAGCTGCGTTGGATTACACCAGGATTGCGTGCGGATGCATCGTTTTTTCTTTTTTGTCCGTAACGTTAACCGGAATATATACGGCACAGGGAGACTCCAAGACGCCGTTTGTCGCAAATCTTTTTGGTTTAGCGGCGAATATGATTCTGGATCCGGTTTTGATTCTGGGACCGGGACCATTTCCGAGATTTGGGGCTGCAGGAGCAGCGATAGCGACTGTTTTGGCTCAGGTAATTGTTAGCGGGATCATGCTGCTGGGAATTTTCGTGCAGAAGAAGGATAATGTGCTGAAAGGACTCCGTTTGTTTGTAAAAATTCCGCTGGAATATGTGGAGGAAATCTGTAAAATCGGAATTCCTACGGCGCTTCAGGGTATGGCGTATTGTTTTATTTCCATGATTTTGACGCGCATGGTGGCCGGCTTTGGCCCGGAGGCGATTGCTACGCAGCGGGTAGGCGGTCAGATCGAATCAATCTCATGGAATACGGCGGACGGATTTGGTGCAGCTATGAATGCTTTTATCGGTCAGAACTATGGCGCAGGTAAAACCGAACGTGTGAAGAAGGGATATTGGGTATCTTTATGGACCGTTGGCATATGGGGACTTTTGATCACCCTTATGTTTGTGTGTGTTCCGACACCGATCGCGAGTGTGTTTTTCCATGAGAAGCAAGCGATTGCAACAGCGGTTGATTATTTGATCATTGTCGGATTCAGTGAAGCGTTTTTATGTGTGGAGATGATGACGGTAGGTGCGTTATCAGGACTTGGAAGGACGCGTCTGTGTAGTGTGATCAGTATTGCCTTTACATCGCTTCGCATCCCGCTTGCGATCATTTTAAGCAGCAGTGTGTTGGGAATTCTGGGAATATGGTGGGCACTTACGACAACAACCATGATGAAGGGCATGATATTTACCTGTGTATTTTTACTGATTGTGCGAAAGATGACCGATACGAAAATAAAATAATTACAACCTTAATAATGCCTGTGCAGGATTTTTCAATCTAGTGCAGGCATTGTTTTGAACTTGGAACGGATGGTGTGTTTATGGCGGAGCCGGTGTCAAATGTGATCGGCGGAAGCATCTGCTTTATCACGATGCTTTGTACCGTGATTCCGGAGCTGAGGGCGATGGAGAAAGGTTGTTCTGGCGATGGAGCATGAGCCGGTTTATGTGACGCTGTAATCGAAAATATTAAGTTTGCAATCGATTGTCTTAAGGAGTAAGATAGAGGCAAAAGAATAAGGAGGAGTTTGTAAAATGAACAGGTTGATGAAACAATGCGCAGCATTTGTGCTTGCATTTGCACTCGCATTCACATCGGTAAATATGACCGGTCTGTCGGTGGAAACGACCTACGCGGCAACGACACAGACAATCACCAGGTCGACAACGGTCGTATGCAAGAAGAATGCCGTTGTGAAGGCACCGAAGGGATATCGAAATTGCAAGTTCTTAAGTTCCAATTCGAAAGTTGCTACGGTAAATGCAAAGGGAAAACTGAAGGCACTCCGTCTTGGCGTGACAACGATCACGGTAAAAAGCGGTGCGAAAACAAAAAAATATACGGTCACGGTCATTCCGGCGAAGAAGAGTGACGTAAGACTGAATCAGGAACTGATTTTAAGCGGACAGAACGTTCGGTTAAAGCTGGTTTCCGACAAGTATGATACAAGTCAGGTGAAGCTGTATATCGATAGTGCTTTTAAAGAAATCGACCACAAGGGAAATTGTAATTTTAAGGAATCCAATTGTTATCAAATGAGCGGATCGCTGTCCTATTCGTACGGAAAGTTTAAAAAAAATATTACATTGTATGTTTGTGATAAAAAAGTAATTATGGACGGAATTGCGCCGACGGATACATGGGGATCAGAAGATATCTGGGCCGGGGTAAGCTATGATACGAGTTCTTTAAAATGGGAGTTCTTTGATGAGTCATTTAACTATAAGCAGTTAAAAAATAAGGGAATTGAAATTCAAATTGACGGCAAGCCGTTGCCGGATACAGTTGTTTATACTCCGGGAGAACACACCTTTACGATCGTTGCCGGAATAAATCAGTATAGTCAGAAAGCCGATGTCACTTATTCCGTGAAGGACGCACTTGTAAAGAAAGATGCAAGGGGCTACGCAAAGGACGGAAAAGAAGTATTTGACGCAGCATTTGCTGCTGTCGATCAGGTGGTTAAGGATGGAATGAGTGAGGAAGAAAAGGTAAAAGCCATCCATGACTATTTGATCTATAGTGCCAATTATGTCAATGACGGTAACTACCAAAGCGCGGAGAACTGGGCATATGGAGCCGGTGGAGTACTGATCCATAAGGAAGGTGTGTGTCAGAGTTATGCCATCGCCTTTTATATGATGGCAGTATCGGCAGGACTTGATTGCAAATTTGTGACAGGAACTGCAAAAGGTGGAGGTCATGCATGGAATCAGGTTAAGGTGGACGGAAAGTGGTATTATATCGACTGTACCTGGGATGATCCGATTATGAATGGGCATAGCGGTGGTGGAGAACGCTATAAATACTATTTGTCGGAGACTCTTTGGTCGGATCACACGATAGAGGAATCCAAGGATCTGGCTGATGATGGAAAATATTCCTGGGAACATCATTATCTGACAGGAAAAGATTATTAATAGAAAAAGTGAAAGGGACGATACAGTGTGTCGTCCCTTTTATATTTATTTTACGTTTGTTTTGATTGCAACAATTCTCGGGATGTACATTGTGATTACGGTAAAAAGTGATGCAGAGCATCAGACGCGAGTTATGGAGTCGATGATTGCAAATGAAATCAGTATGGAACGGAGCAGGCACATCCGGACACTCAAAAATACTTACAGAGAAATATACAGAGTGCCGGGCTGTGGCAGAGGCTATGAAGTCACGGAAGCGTGGGGCTGCAATATATAGGGGAAATATGTACAGTTATGGTTCTCTCAAGGATATTCCGGTTTCCATCTGTATCGTATCACCGGTTACGGAAATCTATCGTGTTGTATATGGATTAGGATATGTGATGGCCGCAGGTTTTGCAGTCTATCTGGTCATCGGAATTGCCTGAATCCTGTATCTTTCAAAACGTGTGAATACTTTGATTCGTTGGAATGTAAATCTCCAGCAATTCCTGCCCTATGATTCGAAGGATATTATATGCGATCATTGTCAGCTCCAGCACCAGTTTGTTGCTCTCAAACTTTCCCGACGGGAGTCTTTCAACATCCATGTCCGTCTTGATTTCACTGTGATACTGCTCACTTTCTCCGTGGGCATGGTAAAGATCAATGACTGTTTCGTCTGGCAGGGAAGTGTTTGTCCAGTATGTGCCCAGTTCTATATCGGGTACGATAAAATACTGCCCATATCGGTCAATGGTTCTTTCCGTGATCTCATAAATTGTGCGTATTCCGACAGTTTTCTCTTCGTTATCAGAAAGGGAATATGTCACATCCCGGAAGGCCTGTCCGATATAAACAGTTTTCCTATCACGTGGATGCTGGATATTCTGGCAGCATTCCCTGACGGATCCCTGCCATTCTTCTTTACTTTCCTGTCGGGGATTCCGTTTTATGATGAAAGACACATTGTTGTATTTATAGCTTTCTTCCATAAAGATGCCTATGTTTTCAGATGCATCGTTGCCGGAATCCAGGGCTGTCGGCTCTATGTGCATTTCACGCAGCATGTCGACATTTGCCTGCTGGATGTCTTTGCGCAGGGAATCCCCGATCATGTCAAAACGCTGACGGAGTGTTTCGGCGGAAGGAATCGCATAGGAGATGCCTAATGCGTATTTGTAGTAGTCAGGGTCATCCATCATTTCACGGACAGCCTCATACTGGGGTTTTCCCTGACAGAGCATACCAATATAGGTGAGGAGCACGGTTGATTTTTTTAACAAAACTGCTTTTTCCAAGTATTTGCCCTACGAATACCAGACCACTGGGAGTAATGAGCCGCTCATCGCTGAATTCAATGTGTATTTTCTTCATTGCACTGCCTCCGCCTATCTTTTGATACTTTCATTATACAGGATAATGCATGATGATACAGTAAAAAAACAAAATTTTGTTTAACCTAGTGGGTGAAATAAAATGTATTGCGAAAATCAGTTTCCAGCAGGTATTATTGCTGAAAAAACGGGATGTAACACTAAGGTAAGTTTCACGGAATAAGGTATACATATAAACAAATGATGCGAAAGCTGAAACAAATGAAAGGATAAAAAAAAACGATATGGCATTTAAAATTATTCATTTAGAAGACAGTGCGATGAAACATTCCGCTATTTCAAGAGCGATAAAAAGCGTAGTATCTGCTGAAATTGATTGGGTTACGGATGTGTCTGGTTTAATGAGATTAACGATTGGGAAGGAAAATTAAGGGATCTGATAATTAAATTAACGGAAAAATAAATCAAAGATTAAATGATAAAAGGACAGGTGATTTTTATAGCGATATATGTGATTTCGGATATTCATGGGGAATATGATTTGTTTATGAAAATGCTTGAAAAAATTAAATTTCAGGATATCGACACACTGTATATATTGGGAGATATACTAGACCGGGGACCAAATCCCATTCAGTTGTTGCGAAGACTTATGGAGATGCCCAATGCGATCCCGATTGTGGGGCGTGTTTTCCTGATGGAATCGGTAAAGAAATCTACAGAGCGGCAGAAGCTGATCCTGGAAGCTGATAAGGTGATGGTCCAATCTATAAAGAAATACGAAAATGATGCCAGGGTGATTGTTTCGAAAAAGCGGACCTTTGAGGCTGCGGCAGCATATAGACAATTGAGAACGGTGGTTCACAATTTTGCTTCTGGGTCTAATCCCGGGGGCGGTGTAGTACATGGGGCAAGTGCACAGGAGGAGTGTCTTTGCAGATGCTCAGGGTTATATTTTAATCTCAATGTTCAGCCGATGTGGTATGATGTCGATGTTATTACTTGCGCAGCACCAAACCTGCGGGAAAATCCAAGCAATGGGTACAATCAGGGAGATGGCAGTGCAAGAGTAATAAAGCTTCATGAAAAAACAAAATACACTTGATTTTTATAAAAAATTGTGATAAATTATTATTTGTTACGGACATAGATTTGTTTGTAAGCAAATAGGACGGCGCGTGGCTCAGCTTGGTAGAGCGCTGCGTTCGGGACGCAGAGGTCGCAGGTTCAAATCCTGTCGCGCCGACGATACAAGGATTCCGGTACATGGGTGAGAGAATCCTTGGCAGGGGCAACCTCAGAGGCTTTTATGAAGCTTCTGGGGTTCTTTTTATTGTAAAAGAAATACATAATTGTTATAATAGTGCGAGGAAAAATAAAGGAGAATACCATGGACAATTTCGAAGAAAATAAAAAGCAGGATGACATGCAGGAGACAAATCTGCAAGTTGAAAACCTGCAGGATGATACTGCACAAGCTGAAAATTTACAGGATAATGAAGTACAGGATGCTGCTTCACAGGAAGATAATACCTCATTAGAGAAAGAAAAAAAGAAAGAGAGGAAGAAGCATATTATTGAGTGGACCGTATATGCGATCGTTCTTGTCGCTTTGTATATATCTTTTCACTTTATCTGGATGATTGGAAAAATTCCGTCAGAAAGTATGGAACCAACGTTAATGATACATGACTGGACCATCGGCAGCCGTACGATTTACAAAGACGAGATGCCAGAACGCGGAGATATCGTTATTTTCTATTCAGATGAAGAACAGGAGACAATGGTCAAGCGTGTGATTGGTCTGCCGGGAGAGACAATTACATTTGTGGGTGATCATGTATATGTAGATGGAGAGCGGCTGGACGAATCGGCATATCTGGAAGATTCCGTAGTGACAGAACCGGGAGAGCAGGATGAGTTTGTTGTGCCGGATGGCTGTATTTTTGTGCTGGGTGACAACCGTGAAGTTTCTTATGATGCCCGCTATTGGGAGAATCCGTATATCAGCCAGGATAAGATCCAATCGGATGTTGAGGTTGTGATTCCATTCCACAAACTGCCGTGGTTTTAACAATTTTAACGTTGTATATACAAGTGTCTTGACACCTGACATTGCCATCAGTATAATCAGAGTAATGTAGCAATTGAGAGAGATAGGAGCAGACACTATGTTTACAACAAGAGAATTACAGGATGAAATCATCCGATTAAAAAAAGAGAAAGACATTTGTATTTTGGCACATGCCTATCAAAGTCATGATATATGGGAAGTTGCAGATTTTGTGGGAGATTCTTACGGTCTTAGTAAGCAGGCGGCGCAGGCAGATCAGAAGACGGTTCTGATGTGCGGGGTCCGCTTTATGGCAGAGACCTGTAAGATTCTTTCCCCGGAGAAGAAAGTCATTCTTTCCAATCCAAAGGCCGGCTGCCCGATGGCAGAGCAGATGGATGTGGATCTGATTTCCGGTGTAAAACAGATGTACCCGGATTATACGGTTGTTGCATATATCAATACAACATCGCAGTTAAAGACCATCTGCGATGTCTGTGTAACATCATCATCCGCAGTACAGATTGTGAAAAATATTGAAAACAAAAATATTTTGTTTATTCCGGACTGCAACTTGGGTAAATGGGTAGCAGATCAGGTGCCGGAGAAGAACATTAAGCTATTGCAGGGCGGTTGCCCGACACATGTGCGTATGTCAAAACGCGATGTGGAAAAAGCGCGCAAAGCACATCCGAACGCATTATTGCTCGTGCATCCGGAATGCCTGCCGGAAGTATCTGAACTTGCAGATTTCCGTGGAAGTACCACAGGAATTATGGATTATGCAAAGAAAAGCGATGCAAAAGAATTTATCATCGGTACAGAGAACAGCATTGTACAGCATTTGCAGTTTGAATGTCCGGACAAGCAGTTCTATCCATTATCCAAAGACTGTGTATGCCATAACATGAAGCTTACAACGCTTGGAGATGTATACAATTGTGTGCGTGGTATTGCAGGAGAAGAGATTGTATTGGACGAAGAGGTGCGTAAGAAAGCGGGCCGTTGCATCAATACAATGTTGGAGCTTGGACAGTAAATATAGAAAAGGAACGTCTCATTCGAAAAGGGTGAGGCGTTTTTTCATAGGAATGTAAGAGAGGGAGATGTTTCTTTCATAAAGAGTGTTCCGCTTTTGATATAGCTAAAAAGCAAGCATTTTTCCGAAATGACACCTTCTTCCTATAAAATAGGACCATTTGTTTTACATTAAATAGTTTGGTACTACTTTTTGAGGATTTTTTGCGCGTTTGCTTTGGAAAAGTAGTACTATATCAAACATTCTTCTTTCTTTGGTATCATTTTTTACATTATTTTCTTCAATACAGCCTAAAAAAGTAGGACCAGATCTCGTTCCTTCACATTTGGGTACTACAGATTAAATTTGTAAGCCAACAACATATTCTAATTAAGCTGTTTCATAGGAATGCAAAAGAGGATACTTTTTTTCTTTCAAAAAATCCCCCTCCCTCCCTGGCTGTCTGTGAAATCTGTCTGTGAAATCTATCCGTGAAATTCATCTACAAATCAAAATTAACGATAAACATTAATTTGTTGTTGACATACATATATTTCTGCACTATAATAACCTTATCATTAATGATAAACGATAATTTTATTACGCTATTAATTAAAAGGAGGCTATTATGGAACTTAAAAAAATATCGAATCTGGCAGGGATTATGGACAGAATCCTAAAAATAGTGCAGATCATCAATTACATTCTTATGGGTATAACCCTGTTAAGTTCAATTGCAACTATGGCATCAGCCGGTCATTTATTTCAATCTTCGTACACGGTTAACCTTGGAAACTATATCTTAAAAATGAAAAACAGTGGCAATTATGATGCTTCACAAATACGAAATATTGTTGTTCTGAAATTTTTATCTATGGAGATTTTCTGTGTCATTTATGCATATGGAATCCATGTCCTGCGTTATATTTTACGGCCAATGAAAGAAGGTCAGCCATTCCAGAACGGAATTTCTTTAAAATTGAGAAAACTTGCTCTGGTTTCGCTGGTCGGTGGCGCTGTTCATCAGATTCTTGTTTTGGTTTATAACAATTACAAGATTAGTGCGTTTGATATGAAGGCTTTATTTAATTCAGACCTTTTATTAGACTACAGCCATATGTATAATATAAATATAACGTTTCTAATCATGGCAATTATACTTTATATTCTTTCGTATGTTTTCAAATATGGGGAGGCGCTGCAGAAAGAATCGGATGAGACGTTGTAAGGGGGATTTATGGGAAAAATAATACTCAGACTTGATCGTGTGATGGCCGATCGGAAAATCAGTTTAAAAGAATTATCAGAAAAAGTCGGTGTCTCAAACGTGAATCTTTCTAAAATGAAGACAGGAAAAATCAGCGCTATCCGTTTTTCGACATTAGAGGCTATTTGCGATGCGCTGGATTGTCAGCCCGGAGATATCCTTGAATATAGTCCTGAAAATAAAGACACACCTCAATCATAGAGGCACATTGTTTGCATAGCCAGCCAGAGACTTCTTATGAAAAATTCGATTTGTAGTACCAGAGTGTGAAAAAATGAAATATGGTCCTACTTTTTTAGGCATTATTGAAGAAAACAATGTGAAAAGTGGTACTAAAGAAAGAAGAATGTTTAAAATAGTTCTACTTTTCCAAAGTAAATGTGCGAAAAATCCTCAAAAAATGGTACCAAACTACATAAAGTAAAACAAATGGTCCTATTTTATGGAAAGTAGGTGTCATTTCGGAAAAAGAATTACATTTCATAGCCAGACATAGAGGGAGACTTCTTATGAAAGAAAAATTTGCAACTGCTTCGTGGTTACATTGTCTGATTGAATTGCACATATCTCAGCCAATAGTCCCAAAATCATTCGCGGAGTTAACTTGCAAATTTATCTTGAAGAAGAAAGTCTCCCTCTTTGGCATCCCCATGAAATAATCCCCCTACTTTTGATTTAAGGAAACACTTGTACTTGTATCCCCTGCCACCAGTGTATAGGTTTCTCCTTCTTTAAGATCCTCACAACTGATCACAACAGAAGAGTATTCTTTCGAAGGACTGTAAGAAACGATGGTGTTTCCGTCGGAGTCTGTCAGGGTAATATCACCGGTGATCAAGGAGTCGGAAACTGTGGTGATGATGCTGCCTTGTGCAGAGGAAGAATCGAAATTCTCTGCCATTCCGCTGGAACCGACTGCGATAACTGTTCCGCCGAAAATCAATGCCGTTCCGGAACAATCCAGGGCACCATCGCCACCGCTGGTAGGTCCATCGACATAGATTTCACCGCCGGTTACAGTCAGATTTCCGTTGGAGTCAATGCCGTCACCGCTTGCGTTGATGTAAATTTTTCCGCCACTGATCTGAATGAGATTGTAATCGGTTGCCTCTTCCATTCCACCGCCGGGACCACCGTTGCCACCGCCCAGACCACCGTTGCTACCGCCGGGACCTCCATTTCCGTCGCCCGGTCCGGCATTTCCGTCCGGCAAATCTGCGGATTTACTGTCGGAATTACTATCTGAGTTACTATCCGCTGAAGAGTTATCATTTTTATCGAATCCGTTAGGTGGTTCCGGCCGGTCTTCGGTAGAATCAGAGCCATCCAGTTTTTCCGGAGGAGTGTCACCCTGTGCGGAGTCTCCGTTCGGGGGTGTCTTTTTATCCTCACCGGAAGGAGGAGTAAAATCATCTTTCTTATTGGAATTGGAGCCTTTAGTATTGGAGTCGTTAGCATTCGTATCACCAGAGTTGTTGTCAGCACTGGAATTTTTGGTATCAGAAGAGGAATCCCCGGAAGATCCATCTCCGGAGGCATTGATTCCATCGTCGGAAGATACTACAGAAATATCGCCATCTTCAATCGTAACTGTCATACCTTCCAGCCCCTCATAGCTTTTGGTTACGTTAATGGTTCCGGCGGTGATAATGAGATCATCGTCAGAATGGAGACCATCGTCTCCAGCGTAGACTTCGATATTGCCACCATCCACCTGCAGCGTTTCTTCGGCATCAAAACCGTCAGAATCGGCGGTGATGGAAATATCGCCATTCGCAATGTATATAAAGCCTTTTGTATCATCATCGGTATTCTCACTGTGTATGCCATCGGTTCCGGCGTTCAGGGTCAGTATACCATCTGCGATGCGCACACTGTCCTGACCTGATAATGCATGTTTGGCAGCCGTGATCTGATACGTGCCACTTGTAATGACAAGATCATCTTTGGAAACAATGCCATGTCCGTATTTTGCGGTGACAGTAAGGGTTCCGGAGCCGTTGAGCGTCAGATCGTCTTTGGAGAAAATAACGGCATCGATGTTATTGTCATCAATGGCAACAAAGTCGTTGGTATTGCTTAAGGTATTTTCGGAATCGGATGCAAGTGTGACGAAAACTTTGTCGGCCGCTTTGACATACAATGCAGCGCTGGTATCACAGTTGATATCTACGGAATCAAGGACAAGCTGCACTTTTTTATCGTCCGCATTCACAATGATCTGACCGTCGCTGAGACTTCCGGTGAGAAGGTAGGTACCTTCGTCTGTGATTGTGATAGTATTATCTGAAATTGAAACGGAAGAAGAATCACAGCTGCTTGCATTGTCGGACAGTGTGATGGTAGTTGCCGTATCTTCATCATAGCCGACTTCTTTGTCACGGTCGGTGAACATATCGTCTGCATTAAGGTAAGTAATCTCGGTAGCAGAAGAGGAACTTTCCGAGGAAGTTTCTGTGGCAGTCTTTGAAAAGCTGTCGAACGAGCATCCACTGATGCTGCAGGCCAGCAGGGCATATCCCAATAATCCGGCTACTAATTTCGTATTGTTATAGCTCATAAGCACTCGCCTCCTGTCGCGTGACGCTGATCTCCAGATTGCCGTTACGGCAGCGGAGTGCGTCGATAAATTCTTTTTCGTTTGTAGTATCGATGAAAGTAATATGGTATTGCAGTTTGAAAAGACTGCCCATATTTGTTGTTTTTACAGAAACAAGTTCATGTTTTGATGTATATCTGGCAAAAAGATCTTCGAAGATATCTCCATAATTTAAATCCTCCGGAATAACAATGCGAAGAACTTTGTCATTTTCGCCTTTTTCCATTCCAAAGCGGCTGGTATTTAAAAGGAACATTGCGGCTCCGACCACAAGGGAAAAAAGCACCGCGTAGCCGAGGTAACCCATGCCGCTGATCAGTCCGGCTGCCATCGCAAGAAAAATGGTTCCGATTTCTTTCGCACTTCCCGGTACGGACCGGAAACGTACAAGAGAGAAAGCACCGGCCACTGCAACGCCTGCGCCGACATTTCCGTTAACCATCATGATGACAACACATACGACAGCCGGGAGCAGTGCAAGCGTTACAACAAAACTTTTCGTGTAGTGGCTTTTGTGCATATATAAGAAAGAGAGAAAAAGCCCGATTGCCAGTGATATGGCAATGCAGAGAAGAAACTGTGGAATCTGAATCGTTGTAGTGGAAGTAAAAACTCCCTGGAATAATGTATTAAGCATATTGAAATCCTCCGTTTTTCATAATTGTCTGATAAGCAGTTCCATATTTGGAAAAAGATGTTTTATAAATTTTCTGTTCACTGAAAAAATGTACGAGCCAGAGAGGAATTGCTCCGGCTGTTTTTACTTCCAGTAAAATCTGATTGTCATTTAAAATGGGATTTCCATAAATCCCGCTTTTTAAATCCAGATTATTGTTCCGCCAAAGAATGTTGCGGTCAAAGGTCATCCGAAAATCCGGGTTAAATTTGTCGTAAAAAGCTTCTCTTTCGTAGGAAAGAAGAACTTTTGGTGCGAGATGTCGATACGTGCGCAGGCAATAGTCAATCTCATGTGCAATCTGGGAATCATAAACCAGATGATTATGTAGCAGATAATCCATAGCCTGTGACTCGGGCATCTCAATCCGGCGTTTGTATACAATGGAATCGTATTTTTTTTTCAGTTCCACAAAGACTGGGGTCTCCGGGGATGCAATACCATAACTGCGAAGCCGGAGCTTTTCTTTGTACAGAGGCTTTTCTAGTGAATGCCGGATCAGAAGATAATCTGGTGTGTCAAAGTAAAGACTCTGGATTGTGCTGGGGCTATGTGGGTCGGCTGTCATATAGTTTTTCATGAGCGATCGCAGCGCTGTGTATTGTTGCCTGTTTAACATATATTTGATTTCATACCGTTTGAAAATCATCTGATTAGTCATAAAAATGTGCTCCTTTTGTCCTTGTTGATTATGTATGGAAACTGTTTGCTTTCCGGTATGTACACAGTATAGTAGGCAAAGTTTAAATGAACCTTAAAGGAATGTTAATGTGGAAAAAGGTTCATTGATTGACATAAGAACGTATATTATATACAATAGATATTGTTGTTAGTACACAAATAAAAGGAGGAATAAAACATGATTTGTCCAAAATGCGGAAGCGAGATGAATGATGGAAGCGCGTTCTGCACAAAGTGCGGAGCTGCGTTAAATGCACAGAATAATGAGCAGGCGAAGGGAAATTCAAACCCACAGGCAGATCCACAGATGAATGGAATGCCACAGGGGAACCCAAACCCACAGGCAGGTCCACAGATGAACGGAATGCCTTATGGTATGCCTCAGCAGCCATATGTAGATCCAAAAGATCATACTGCTGAGTTCAATCCAAAGGATATTTCAGATAACAAAGTAATGGCTATGCTGCCATATCTGATGGGAACCATCGGTATCATTATCGCTTTGTTGGCATGCAGAGAATCTGCATATACATATTTTCATGTACGTCAGGCACTGAAGATTACTGTATGTACCATTTTAGTTACTATTATTACAGTGGTTCTTTTCTTTACCATGATTGTTCCAATCGCAGGTGGAATTTGTGCGGTAATTCTTTTCGTTGTAAAGATTATCTGCTTCTTCCAGGTATGTTTCGGAAAAGCAAAGGAAGCACCAATCGTAAGCTCTTTTGGATTCCTGAAATAATTGTATATTGCAGAAATAAAAACGGCAGAGACTGTAAAACAGTCTTTGCCGTTTTTTTAATAGAAAGCTATTTTTATGAGGAAAGTGTAATTGTAAAAAGAAGAGAATTTCCATCATCGCTGCGAGCGGTAATTTTTCCCTTGTGCGCATTTGCAATTGCATAGACAACGGATAGTCCGATACCAAAGCCACCAGTTTTCTGGTTACGGGATTTATCGGCGCGGTAAAAGCGCTCGAACAGTTCGTCGTGTCGACCGACCGGAATGGAGTCCGTTGTATTCCACACCTGAAGGATGAGATTGCGCCCTGCATTGTGGAAAGAAAGGCGGATTTGTCCGTCATCTGTGGAATACTTGACGGCATTGTCCAAAAGCAGTGAGATCAGCTGCCGGATACTTCCTTCATTTCCATAGTAGGTGAGATCCGGAGCAATATCGCAGGTAAGTGTTTTTCCACGCGAAGCAGCAAGTCCAATAAATGGTTCTGCCGTATCGATGACAGCATCCGATATTGCAAAAATCTGCATGTCCAAAGTGGTTGTCTCCTCATCCATGCGGGAGAGAAAAACCAGTTTTTCAGTCAGGGAAGTCAGGCGGGCAATCTGTTTGCGCGTGCTTTTGGTCCACTGATTTTCGCCCTCCATCATTTCAAGCACCTCGGTGTTGGCATCAATGATTGTCAGTGGTGTCTTGATTTCATGACTTGCATCCGTGATAAAACGCTTTTGCTTTTCATAGCTTTCCGCTACCGGTCGCAGAACGATTTTTGAAAAAAAGACTACAAGAAGGAATACCACGAGAAGTCCGGCAAGACTGATGCCGACACTTGCCAGTAAAAATGCATGAAACGTGTTCAGCTCGCGTTCGCAGTTCACAAAAATGTAGGTGATATTTTCAGAATTATCCAGTGTTACGGTCTGATAGCGGTAGCAACTGACAAATCCGTGGCTTTTTCCGTTCTTATATAAAAAAGATGCATAATCGGAAGCGTCCTGTGTGGTAACAGCAGCAATCTTTCCAGTATCAATCTGTTCGATCGTACCATCATCCGTCAGTGTTACTGTAAAAAAACGCGTATCAAAACTGGCTTCCGGAGACATCTGTCGTTTGGCACCGGGATCGTCGGCGGGTTTCTGATCTTTGTTGTTCTTGTCGTCCCCCTGTTTGGGCGGAGGCGTGTTGTCCGATTCTTCCGGAAGATGTCCGTCATTGTCAGAAATCATGGAAATGCGCGCATCGGCATTGCGACAGACATTCATGTAGTTCGCAAGGTTGATTCCAGTCATGATGATTGCCAATACAATGCCAATGGAGCACATGGCAATCGCAATAAATTTTTTTCGCAGTTTCTTTAGCATATCATTTCTCCTTTTGCATTCGATCGGCTACTCAATCAGGGAATATCCGACGCCGCGCGTCGCTTTGATCTGTACGTGGGCATGGAGTGAACTGAGCTTTTTCCGGAGATAGGAGATATAAACCCATACCACATTGAATTCTGCTTCGCTGTCGTATCCCCAGATTTTGTCCATGAACTGGTCTACGGAAATGACCTGACCGGGATTGGTCATGAGCATTTCCAACATCTGATATTCTTTGTTGGCAAGTCTTATCGTTGTCCCTTCCGAATTGGAAAGCTGATACGTGCTGCGGTCCAGCTGAATATCCGAAAACTGCAAAATGGAGTCGGTTGTCTTTTCCTGCCGGCGCGTCATGGCACGAATCCGTGCAAGTAATTCTTTCATGGAAAAAGGTTTTGTGAGATAATCATCCGCACCGCTGTCAAGTCCTGTTACACGATCATCGATTTCCGATTTTGCAGTAAGCAGAATGATCGGCAGATGAATGCCGTCAGCACGGACTTTTTTAAGAACTGTAATGCCATCCATCTTCGGCATCATGATATCAAGGATCGCTCCGTCGTAATCTCCCGCTTCCAGATAATCTAAGGCATCCTGACCATTGTACACCGCATCAACCGAGTAGTTGTTATGTTTGAGCACCGTTACCAGTGCGTCTGAAAGATCTTTTTCATCTTCTGCAAGAAGTAAACGCATGGAATTCCTCCTTATTGTTTCGTTACATAATTCTCTACATATGATAACATCATTACACGAATAAGATAAAGTACGAACCTTAAATATACTTAAAAAATGCATTTTCGGGTATAAAAGAAAAGAATTGCAACGAACCTGCTCCTCCAGCCAACCTCCCGCCCCCACGCATGCGCCCTCACACTTCCACAGTTACGGTTTAAGCCAGAATTACAGAAGTTGTGGAAGCCTTTTCCTGCCTCTATTTTCGTGTCCGGCTCGCGTTTCGACATCTCCGCCGCTGTGTCTGTCTCTCGAAGATGCGCTCAGCATTTCTAGTTCGTCTAAGAGGGGGCATTCACAAATCTGATTGTGCTCGCTCTCCATTGTGTCGCCCATCATAGTATTGCATTACTTGTTAGTAGAACGAGGGCGCAAATGCGACCCGCGAGCCCGGTATTGTTCATACCCCCCTCTAAGACGAATACAAAATACTTCGGACGTCATCTTCGAGAGACAGACACAGCGGCGGAGGTGTCGAAACTTGAACGGACAGGAATCATCAAGGAGGCAGGGGAAGGGTTGCTACAAATTCGTAATTCTGGCTTACTAGTAACTGTGGAAGTGTGAGGGCGCATGTGTGGGGGCGGGAGGTTGGCTGGAGGAGCAGGTTCGTTGCAATTCTTTTTTATAGCCGACCCCTAACATACATTTTACATCCAATTTACATAGGAATGGTTACACACTTTACATTTGGCACGTAAGATAACACCTGTACTCGAAAAGAAATAAAATGAAAAAGAGAAAGAAAAGAGGAAAAGACATGAAAAACAGAGTAAAAAAAATGGTGGCAATTCTTACCGCAGCTACAATGGTTGCAGCAGGAGTAATGGGATGCGGAAGCAGTGATACAAATGCAGATGCAAACAATTCCAACGACAATACAACACAGACAGAGAGTCAGGCAACGGATAATAATACAGCAGACAACACGGACTTAAGCGGATCTGTTACATTAGCAGGAAGTACTTCCATGGAGAAACTTGCAAACGCAATGAATGAAGCATTCATGGAGAAATATCCAAACGTTTCTGCTACAGCAGAGTTTACCGGATCCAGTGCAGGTATCGAATCACTTGCAGCCGGAAGCGTAGATATCGGAGATGCTTCACGTGCACTTTCTGATGATGAGAAAGGCCAGGGAATCGTAGAGAACATCGTAGCAATCGATGGTATCGCAGTGATCACAGATACAGACAATACAATTACAGATATCAAGTCTGAAGATCTTGCAAAGGTTTACACAGGAGAAATCACAAACTGGAAAGATCTTGGCGGAAAAGATGAGCAGATCGTAGTTATCGGTCGTGAGGCTGGTTCTGGTACAAGAGATGCATTTGAAGAGTTGATGGATGTAAAGGATTCCTGCAAATATGCACAGGAACTTGATTCTACAGGTGCTGTACTTGCAAAGGTTGCAGCTACTCCGGGAGCCGTTGGATATGTATCACTTGATGTTTTGGATGACACTGTAAACGGATTAAAGATCAACTCCGTAGAGCCGACAGAAGAGAACATTCTTGCAGGCACTTATGTATTGCAGAGACCATTCGTTATGGCAACCAAGGGAGAAATCTCTGAGCAGAGCGAGCAGGTACAGGCATATTTCGACTTCATCAACTCAGAAGACGGACAGAATGTTATCAAATCTGTAGGACTGATCATTCCACAGAAGTAAAAGAACATGTGAGGACAAAGATATGAACAACGGTAAAGCAGCAAAGCACATCGTAGAAACGATTGCAAAAATAATATTTCTTATATGTGCGGTTGTTGCCATCGTAGCAGTTCTTTCCATAACAGTTTATATGTTTGCAAAAGGCACCCCGGCATTGGCAAAGGTCGGGGTGACTGACCTGTTATTTGGAACTGCATGGCAGCCTACCGCAGCGAACCCGACGTATGGAATTTTCTATATTATCTGTACTTCTATTATAGGTACAGCCGTAGCGATAGCTATCGGTGTGCCAATCGGAATTCTCACCGCGGTATTTATTACAGAGGTTTCGAACAAAAAGATCGCGGCAATCGTACAGCCGGCAGTGGAATTACTTGCTGCAATTCCATCTGTAATCTATGGTCTGCTTGGAATGATGCTTTTGAATCCACTGATGTACAAACTGGAAAAGCATATATTTGCGGGAAGCACAACCCATCAGTTTACCGGAGGCGCGAACCTTTTGTCAGCAATTATTGTACTGGCAATTATGATTCTTCCTACCGTAATCAATATCAGTGTATCGTCCATTCGTGCGGTACCGGGACACATGAAAGCAGCGTCCCTTGCACTTGGAGCGACACACATCCAGACGATTTTTAAAGTCATGATTCCGGCGGCAAAATCCGGTATTCTGACAGGTGTGGTACTTGGTATTGGCCGTGCACTCGGCGAGGCAATGGCGATCAACATGGTAGCCGGAGGCTCAGTAAATATTCCGCTGCCGTTTAACTCGGTACGATTCCTTACCACACAGATTGTCAGCGAGATGAGTTATGCAGAAGGCCTGCACAGAGAGGTGCTTTTCACCGTTGGTCTCGTATTATTTGTCTTCATTATGATTATCAACCTGATTCTTGCACAGGTTGAAAAGAGAGGAGCTGTGGAGCAATGACGAAAAATCGGACAAGTATTTGCACAAAAACAAGACATCCGGGAGATTTTCTGATGTACATCGCAATCTATGCATGTGCAGCAGTTTCCGTGGCTCTGCTTCTTGGAATCATCATCTATGTATTTGTAAAGGGTATCCGCAGTGTAAACTGGGAATTTTTGACCAGTGTGACTTCGGTGCTGAATGGAACAACAGGTATTGCAGGTAATATTTTAAATACATTGTATATCATTGTTCTGACCATGCTTATGGCAACACCGGTCGGAGTGGGTGCAGCTGTATATCTCAATGAATACGCAAAACCGGGCAAACTGGTCAGCCTGATCGAGTTTGCCACCGAGACACTGGCAGGAATTCCATCGATCATTTTTGGTCTGTTTGGCAAGCTGTTTTTCGGTGAAACACTGGGCTTTAGCTTCTCGATTTTAACGGGTGCGTTTACCATGGCACTTATGGTTCTCCCCCTTGTGACCCGTAACACACAGGAAGCATTAAAGACCGTTCCGGACAGTTACCGTACCGGCGCGATCGGTCTGGGTGCAGGCAAATGGCACATGATCCGTACCATTTTACTTCCATCCGCAATGCCGGGAATCATTACCGGAGTCATCCTTGCGGTCGGAAGAATCGTGGGCGAATCTGCCGCACTGCTTTTCACCGCAGGAAGTGCCGGGCTTCTTCCAAAGAGTTTTACACAGTTTATGGAAAAGGCCGCACATCCGGGTGGAACCCTTACCATTCAGTTATATTTGAGCGCAACAAAGGGCGAGTTCGGCGTAGCCTTTGGTATTGCGGTAGTACTTCTTATCATTGTGCTGGGCATCAATTTCCTCACGAAGGCACTGGCAAAGAAGTTCGACGTCGAACGCAGATAGATGAAATTTGTTACTGTCCACATATAGGTGTGATCAGTGACTATAATTTTTCAAAAAAGCTGGCGAATGAGATTTCGCTGGCTTTTTTAATGTGCTATGATTAGTTGTAGAAATATCGGATCAGCATAGAGGAGATTGTAACAAATGAATTTTATTGATAAAGCATTTGAAATAGGGCTACCGCAATCCCACTGGCTTTAGACGGTGGGTTAAGGTAGCCAAAAATCAGAAATTATTGTATACTCATGGCATGGGAACATGGAAATCTAAAAACAGACACAAATACCTATTACAATATCACATTATTTTTGTCTGCAAATATAGAAAGAAATTACTGGTTTCGAGACGGATATCAGATGATATAAAACAGTTTTCGTATGAGATATGTCAGAGACACAGTGTGATAATAAGATATATGGAAAAGATATCCTCAATATTTACGAAAACAATTCTGGAAAGAACATACCTTTTGGACAGATGGATATTTTGCCTGTAGTGTAGGAAATGTATCGGAAGAAATGCTGAAAAGATATATAGAAAATCAAGGTTGAGAAAGAGAAAAAATCAGTTAGTAAAACCGACTGTAACAATTACTGCAACAGA
>OMDA01000033.1_pt1 | contig 63714 bp, 60 predicted proteins | sample 1645141 | NCBI WGS metagenome assembly OMDA01 (sample SAMEA103958151, study PRJEB25191) | human gut metagenome | reverse complement strand
GGTAATCGATATTTATAATGACTTTCAAACTTGAAACCTATTAATTTTCTTAGTTTTTCCTTTTGTCTTTTTGTCATACGTGGTTTTACAAAAGCAATAAAATCTTGATATGTTGCAGGAAGTCTTGTTTGGATGTATTGATTAATATTTTTAAAATCATCATCCATAGCATAACAAAGAAGTGATAATCCATTATCAAAAATAGGCGCACATCCCACAATTTTATTTGATTTATTATCAATTAAAAAACCAAAGTTACCAAAATGACGATCTTCATTTAAAATAACTGCATCAAAAACAAGCATATCTAATAATTCTTGATAATAGCTTTCACCTAGCTTTTTATAATAATCAATAACTGACTCTATTCCACCTGTTTTTATAATTCTTCCAACTGGAATATAAGATACATTTTCATTTGTGAAAAGTAAACATGTTGAACAAAGCTTCCCTTTCCATTTAGAAAGTCCATAATCTACATAATGTAAATCCATTGTTTTGGCAATTTGTGAAGCATAATATTCACTATAAGGTTCTAAGCCACTATTCGCAAATCCTTCTGTTCCTGATTTATAAAGAAGAATATTATTTTTTATTCTTCTCCATGATTTTGCAAGCATCCCATTTGTTGTAAATTCAGGCGATGATCTAAATGAAGTTCTTGTATAACTTCCATATCCTGTAAAAGCAATGGAAGCAATATTTGTATTAAAAGAATTATGATAAAGATTTTTATCTTTAAATAAGTCTTTACAATTTTCTTGCACAACCCAATAACTATCATTCAATGATAAGCCTTGACATATATCAATAATACCTTTTGTATCTTTTTCATTTAATCCTAATCGAGATAAAAAATTAGAAACATAGGCTCTATTTCTAGGAATCGTCCTTTTTTGAAGCCATTTTTTTAATCCTTCATTACTTAATTCTAAGTCTAACGGTAAAAGATATTGTAAATTTTGATTAACAGTATTAATCAAAACTTCTAATCCATCATTTGTATTTTTCATAGAAAAATACAATAAATCATTATCATACTGTTTTAAAATATAATTCATGAAAAACACATCCTTTCAAAAAATAATTATCTAATAATTTCCATCAAACATAAATAATCTGCAATCTTTACTTTCATTACATCCATTTTACCTCATCTTTAAAGTAAAAAATAGCGATTTCTAGGTAGTGACACCCACATAAATCGCTATTTTTTGATTCTTTAAAATATCTTAAAAAATGTTGATTTCATCAGTTTTTTTGATGACATCCATTTTAAATCTTAATTTTGGTGGAGGCGGGGGGAATCGAACCCCCGTCCAAAAGCCGTTCCATATCAGGTGTCTACAGTTTATCTTATTGAATCAATTTAAGTATGTTACGATCAATAAGCAATCTTTCGCATACCGATTTCTAATTGATTTTCATGAATATAGTCAGAACATCCTATATTCCTTATCTTACAGGTTATGTTACAGACTCTAAAGGTGTAAGCGCAGATAGGTCTGCATTCGCAAGTCTATGTCGACTATTAAGCGAAAGCGTAATTTGTTCTGTTTCCAGATATTTGTTTGTGCATGTAACGTTTGCCAACGACTGCTGCCTGATTCAAACTGACCCCTGTCGAATCCAAGACGCCCCCATTAATAAGCGCGTTTGAGAGCTTTCTCAATATCGCGCTTAGCATCTTTTTCTTTTAAATCATTACGCTTGTCATAAAGCTTCTTACCTTTTGCAAGAGCTATTTCTAGCTTTGCTTTTGAGGTATTGAAGTAAAGCTTTGTAGGAACGATTGTTAAACCATCCTCACGAACCTTCTTCTCTAGTTTACTAATTTCTTTCTTATGAAGCAATAGTTTTCTAATACGTCTAGGTTCATGATTAAAGATATTTCCATTTTCATAAGGGGCAATATACATATTCTCAATAAAAGCTTCATGGTCTTTAATTCTTACAAAACAGTCCTTAAGGTTAGCACTGCCTTTGCGAATAGACTTGATTTCAGTACCTTTTAATTCAATACCTGCTTCAAAAGTTTCTAGGATAAAATAATCATGATATGCTTTTTTGTTATTTGAGATGATTTTCATATATGTTACCTTCTTGTACGGAATTTTCTTTTTTTCTTTCTATGACTTCCAGCTTTTACAAGCTCGAAGTCAATTGTCTTTTCTAGCTTATTTGCTTCAGTCACTCTGACCTTTACTGGATCACTCATCTTAAACATACGTCCTGTATGTTCACCGATAAGAATAAGATTCTTTTCATCATAAGCATAATAATCATCTGTTAAGGAAGTCATATGAACAAGACCTTCGATGGTATTAGGAAGTGATACAAAGAATCCAAAACTTGTAATAGAAGAAATATAACCATCAAATACCTCACCAACATGATGAGACATAAATTCAGCTTTCTTCATATCTTCTACTTCACGTTCAATATCAATCGCAATTCTTTCACGATTAGAAGACTGTTCAGCAAGTACTGGAATCATTTCTTCAAACTCATTCATTCTAGAATAATCATTCTTAAATAAGTAAGTTCTAATCAAACGATGTACCAATAAGTCTGGATAACGTCTAATAGGTGATGTGAAGTGTGTATAGAATTCATCCGCAAGACCGAAGTGTCCAAGACATTGAGCATCATAACGTGCTTTCTGCATTGATCTTAATAATAATGTAGAAATAATATCATGCTCAGGTGTTCCCTTAGATTCTTCAATCATACGTGCTAATTCATGAGGGTTGATCTTTTCAAGAGACCCATGAATAGTATAACCCAAAGGCTTCGCAATGGAAACAAATTGTTGTAACTTCTCTTTTTTAGGATACTCATGGATACGATAGATAAAAGGTACATCCATCCATTTAAAGTGTTCAGCCACTGTTTCATTAGCACATAACATGAACTCTTCAATAATATGATCACTCTCACCACGATTTCTTAAGACAACATCTACAGCACGTCCTTTATCATCTACAAGAACCTTTGCCTCATCTACATCAAAGTCAATCGCACCACGACGATCTCTCTTCTTTCTTAAGATAGCAGCTAATTCTTTCATATTAAAGAATAACTCAACAGCATCACTGTATTTCTTCTTTAGACCTTTATGACCTGCAAGAATTGCATTCACATTATTGTATGTCATACGATGAGAACTTCTAATAACAGTAGGGTAGATATTATGATCTACAACCTGACCCTTATCATTGATTTCCATAATACAGCTAATTGCATAACGGTCCACACCTTCATTAAGTGAACAGATCCCATTAGATAACTTATGAGGCAGCATAGGAATCACTCTATCTACAAGATAAATAGAAGTCCCTCTTCTAATCGCTTCCTTATTTAATTCAGTTCCTTCATTCACATAGAATGAAACATCCGCAATATGAACACCTAACTGATAATTCCCATTATCTAATTTCTTTAAAGAAATCGCATCATCTAAATCCTTGGCATCATCACCATCAATAGTCACAATCTGCCAATCTCTAATATCTAATCTATTAGGAATGTCACTTGGATCAATAGACTGAGGAATAGACTCAATCTCATCATAGACTGCCTGTGGAAAATCAATATCTACATCATACTTATTCACAACAGATAAGATATCTACACCAGGATCATTTTTATGACCAATAATCTTAACAATATCACCCTTTAAATAAGGCTCGTACTTCTTAATCTCTACAACAACCTTATGTCCAGGCATAGCTCCATGTGCATGGGCTTCATCTACATAAATCCAATCAGTAAACTTAGGATCATCAGGCATGATGATGAGTTCTCTTCTGCCTTTTCTGACTAATCCAACAAGTCGAGTCATACCACGCTTAATGATCTTTACAACACGTCCTTCAGGTTTTCCTCTATAGACAGTTGTTTCAATCATAACCTCATCCTGATCAAAAGCACCATTGAGGTTCTTACTATTAATATAGTATTCAGTCTCTTCATCAACTTTTACAAAACCAAATCCCTTTTTATTTAAACTCAAAACACCTTTTAAATAATGGAAATCATCTATTGAATGATAGTTATTATGATTATCTCTAATCACTTCGCCATCTTCTTCTAATTTATTCATAAGCTTTACAAATGCGATATATTCTTCAGTAGAATCATAATGTAGTGCACTTGCTAGAGCATCTATTCTTCTATCTTTTAAGTCTTTATTCTTTAATAATTCTAAAACATCTTCTTTCATATATTCACCTCCAACAAAAGAAAAGAGGCACTCATAAGTGCCCCTCTATTATTATCCTGCCATTTTAATAAGAATTGCGATAACAAAGAATGCAATACCTAGTCCCACAGTAATACGTGTAAGAACTAAATCCACACCTCTTTCTTTTTGCTGTGCAAAAAGATTAGAGCTCTGGCCAGTTAATGCATTAACAATACCATCAGTTTTTCCCGTTTGTAAAAGACACACAATAATTAGGGCTATAGAAACAATGATCAAAAGTACTTCTAACATTTTTCCTGCCTCCTTCTCTTTTAGACTTTTTCTACATTAGCGAATAAATAATATCATAAAAATATATCGATTACAACACCTTTATTTGTTCGCACCATTGTTGAAGTCAAGGGATACAATACTAAAACGGTTATTCTTTTCTATAAGTGTTACTTTAATATTAATTGTTTGATAGTTGTAATAGAAATTCTTTTTATTAAATGTAATTTCTAATCCAACATCCGTATATTCATAATCCTCTAAACCACTTAATGTGACATCGGATGCTCTTGTATAGTTCACTTCATATGTTGTGACTTCATCAAGATTTGTTTTATTCGCAATCATATCATTCACATTTGCATAATAGCTAGACTTCGCAAACTCTTCAAAGTTAGCTAAACGATCACTATAGAAATACTGCGCACCACCAATCTCATCTTTTTTCTTATTAGAAATAGTAAAGAAATCAATCGCAAATAATGCAGCAACATTCTGACATGTATTTCTCTTAGTATGAGATGCATTGATATCTTCATGTACTGACTTCATTAAAGAAGTAGGATGATTTGGCATAGCATAAGTCACTACTGGTGTATTTACTACTGGCTTTTTATCATTGTGTGTGTAATAAACAAAACCACCACTTACTGCAATCACAGCACATAAGAACCCAATAAGAATATATTTCACATGATGTCTTTTTGCTATCATTAAATATGTCTTAGATTCTTTGATCTTTGGTAAATCATCTCTTTTTAAGAATATATTGAGAATTGTAAGAATTGGTTTATATTTACGTGAAATCATATTGGTATATTCCACGAATATCTCAAATACAAGGAGTAATAATGCAAATAATAGAATAGATGCAGTTACACTATATATATGGATAAATGAACAGATAGAGAATAATGCAGTCGCGATATATAAAATAAGAACGCTCTTAGTCTGACCTAGTTCTAGTGAGAACATCAATTTATGATGTAAATGTCCTTTATCTGCTTCATCAAAGCGCTGATGATGTACTTTACGTCTAATAATCGCAATGAGTGTATCCATGATAGGTACTGCGAGTACGACAATAGGTGCCCCTAAAGTAAAGAATGTAGAGGTCTTAAATCCAAATCCTAATAAAGAAATCACAGATAACATGAAGCCAATAAATAAAGCCCCACAGTCACCCATAAATATTTTTGCGGGATGGAAGTTAAATACTAAAAATCCTCCAATGGATCCTGCAAGTAAGAGTGTTAATGAAGTGATATCTGTACGTCCATAATGGATAGAGATGAGTCCTGTAGTGATCAATACAATCATGGATATACCACCACATAAGCCATCTAATCCATCGATGAGGTTTACTGCATTGGTAATACCTACAATCCATCCTAGAGTGACTATTAAGGCAATAGAATAAGAAAGAATAGTAGGAATATAAGGAATAGTAAATCCCTTTAAAGATATACCACCATAAAATATGACTATAAGTGCTGCAGCGACCTGTCCAAGAACCTTCATCTTTGGAGGAAGGTCATGAATATCATCATATAAGCCAAATAAGAAAACAATCAAACCACCTATTAATATAGAGTTGATCTGATTATCTGTTTTAAGGAATACCATTGCCCCTATAAGGAATGCCACATAGATGGCATATCCACCTGTACGAGGAATAATACCGTGATGTACAGTTCTATTATTAGTATGGGCTATTATACCCATTTCTTTTGTGATTTTACCGATAAAAGGGGTTAGGATGACCGATATAATGAATGTCACACAGAACGCTAATATATTATTGAGTGTCATAGAAGCCCTCCTTATTATGCTCATTATATATCAAATAGAAAGCATGTGCAAAATAATGAAATTTAGCGCAATGCAAATAAACTATTGTATAATATAGATAGAGCGTATTTATACCATGTAAAATACATGTTGTTTTTGTTGGTATAAATGATATAATGTTATCGGAAAATAAAAATAGGAGGATTTATTATGCATCGCTTAGGAATTTCAGTTTATCCTGAAAAATCAACTCAGAAAGAAGTTTATGATTACTTAGAACTTGCTGCTAAGTATGGCTTCTCAAGAATCTTTACTTGTTTATTATCAGTGAATGATCCAAAAGAAAAGATCATGAAGGACTTTGGAGAATTCATGGATAAGGCACATTCTTTAGGTTATGTTGTTGCAGTAGATACTAACCCAGAAGTATTTAAACATTTAGGAGCTACTTATAGTGATTTAAAACCATTCCATGATATGGGTGTAGATATCATCCGTTTAGATGGTTCATTTGGTACTACAGGAGATATCCAGGTTACTAGAAACCCTTATAATATTCAGATTGAATTCAACGGTTCTATGGACCAGGGTGTTGAATTATTATTAGAACAGGGAGGAAACAAGGATCAGGTTATTATCTGTCATAACTTCTTCCCAGAAAGATATTCTGGTTTAGACTGGAACTATTTCGTTAACTTCAATGCTTATTGGAAATCATTAAATCTTCATACAGCTGCATTCGTATCAAGTAACCAGCCACATACACATGGTCCTTGGAATGTATTTTGTGGATTACCAACAGTAGAAATCTTAAGAGGTCTTCCAATTGATTTACAGGCTCGTTTAATGCTTGCAACTGGAGATGTTGATGATATTATCATTGGTAATGCTTATGCTTCAGAAGAAGAATTAAAAGCTTTATCAGAAGTTGATTACCAGAACATCTGCTTCAAGATTGATGAAGTAGAAGGTTTATCAGATGTAGAAAAGGAAATCATTTATGATTACTATCCACATTGGGACCGTTATGATCATTCTTCATTCTTCTTACGTTCATCTGGAAGCAGAGTAAAGTATAAGAATGAAAGTATCCCACATCGTGAAACAGAACAGAAGATGTTCCATCGTGGTGATGTATTAATCGTTAATGATAATTTAGCTCATTATCGTGGTGAATTAGAAATCGCATTAAGAGATATTCCAAATGATGGTGAAAGAAACCTTTGTGGTCATGTAAAAGAAGAAGAAATGATGTTCTTAGACATGATTGAACCAGGTCACTATTTCAAGATTATTAAATAATAGTTGAGGCTATATGCATGATGCATATAGCCCTTTTAAATATCCTATATTAACACTTTTATTAAGAGATACAGTATATTTTCATATCTAGGAAATGTCTTTCACAAATAGGAAGAACAATATATTTTTTCTTATTTTAGATTAGAATAGAATCATAGGAGGGAAAAGAATATGAGTTTTCCAAAGAATTTTTTATGGGGTGGCGCTGTTGCTGCCAATCAATGTGAAGGAGCCTGGCTAGAAGATGGTAAAGAACCTAATGTCACTGATGTAATGGTGGGTATTGGTTCTAAGGATCCTGGTATTAAATGGAATGAAGAAACAAAGAAATATGAAATGTGCTTAGATCCTAATAAAGCATACTTAAGTCATGAAGCCATTGACTTCTATCATAGATATAAAGAAGACTTAAAGTTAATGTCTGGTATGGGCTTTAATTGCTTTAGAACATCTATTGCCTGGGGTAGAATCTTCCCTAACGGGGATGAAGAAACACCTAATGAAAAAGGTTTAGCTTTCTATGATGATATGATTGAAACAATGTTGGAATTGGGTATGGAACCAGTGATCACATTAAGTCATTATGAAACACCTCTACATCTTATTACTGAATATGGAGGATGGAGTAATCGTAAACTCATTGACTTCTGGAAACGTTATGTCACTACAGTATTTAAGAGATATAAGGGTAAAGTAAAATACTGGCTTACTTTTAATGAAGTCAATAATATGATGATTAACCCACTAGTTGCTGGTGGAGTACTCACTATTGATAATCCAAAAGATCCAAGTGATCCTATTGGTTCAACAACTGAAAAAGATAAGTGGCTTGCTTACTATAATATCTGTGTAGCCAATGCCTGGACAGTTAAACTATGCCGTGAGATTGATAAAGATGCACAAGTAGGATGTATGTTAACATGTTCATCTGTTGCAACATATCCATATGACTGTAATCCTGATAATGTCTTTGGGGCATATAATACAGTAAGATTAAATAACTTCTATTTTGGTGATGTCTTCTGTTTAGGAGAAATTCCTGGTTATGTAAAACGTGTATGGAGAGAACATGACTGTGCACCTGAAATGAGAGAAGATGAATTGCAGTTAATAAAAGAAAATACGGTCGCATTCTTCTCATTTAGTTATTATCGTTCTAGTACATATGATCAGTCTGTTGGAATAGATGGTAATACAGGTGGATTAAAAGGACGTGCTAATCCATTTGTAAAGGAATGTTCACCAGAACCTTGGTGCTGGCCAGTTGATCCAAAAGGTATTCGTTATGTTATGAATATCTTATATGATCGTTATCATTTACCACTCTTTATTGTAGAAAATGGTATTGGATTAGATGAAAACCTAGATGAAACAGGACATATTCATGATGAATATAGAATGTACTATATTAAGGAACATTTAAAGTATGTTCATGAAGCCATTCTAGATGGTGTTGAATGTATGGGTTACTTATATTGGGGACCTATTGATGTTGTTTCTGCAGGTACTGGAGAAATGAAGAAGCGTTATGGTTTTGTCTATGTTGATCGTTTTAATGATGGACATGGAACACTTGAAAGAAAACTAAAAGATTCTTATGAAGAATATAAAGAAATCATTGAAACAAATGGAGACTCTATTCTTCATTCTTAAGATTAGTGTTACTGAACTGGCGGAATTCTGTTAATTGCGCCAGTTTTTCTTATAAGATTTTTCTCTTATTATTGAGTACTTCTGGTAATAGGTGTTCATCTGTATAGGTTCTTGCATCTACACCAAGTCTTCTAAACTTACTGAATAACTTAGCTTTTTTGCGATACGTATAAGAGTAGAAGGAGTCGTATCTGTTTGAACTGCAATACAAGTTGTTGAGTAGTTTTCTATCATATGTATCGCAAGAAATCTTAATTTTATATATAATGATTATCGGAGGTTGATTTTACATGAATATAAATGAAGGAGCAAGAATAGTTGTAGAAGACTGGCTCCATCTTACAAAAGATAATTTAGTATATTTTGTGACAGATGAAACAAAACTTAAAGAAGCAGATGCCTTCTCAAAAGCATGTGATCATGTGGGTGCTAGATGTAAGGTTGTCCAATTAAAATCACATGAAATACAAAATGGTAAAAGTATAGATGCCTTAAAATGGGAAATGTCCAAAGCAGATGCGATAGTAGGTGCAACGAATTATTCATTTATTACAACAGATGCAGTGAACTATGCACTTTCACGTGGCGCACAGTTCTTATCCATGCCAATGTCTACAAATAATGGTGAATCATTATTTGAACAGGAATTCTTAAAAATGGATCCTGATGAAGCCACAATGTTAGGTATGCCAATGTTCTGGGAATTACGTGATGCAAAAACAATACATGTCACGACAAAACGTGGTACAGACCTCACCTTTGATATTACAGATCGTTTTCCTGGAATCTTTCATGGTTCTCTGTGGGAAGTAGGAAAATGTTCTTCTTCGAGCTTTGAAATCTATATACCACCAGTTGAATATCATACAAATGGTACACTTATATTAGATGGATCAATGGGGTATATAGGAATAGTGGATAAACCTGTAGAAATAAAAATAGAGAATGGTTATATTACTTATATCGAAGATACAGAAGATGGACGTAAGTTACAGGAATATTTAGAATCATTTGATGATTTAGAAATGTATTGTGCCGCAGAATTTGGAATAGGTTTAAATACAATATCGAAGTGTCGTGGAGCCAGCTATATTGAAGATGAATCAGCTTTTGGCACATTCCATATTGGTTTTGGTAGAAATCTTGCCTTAGGAGGCAGTCATAATGCGCGTGGACATTTTGATTTAGTGACACATAATCCAACTATTATTGTAGATGATAAAGTTATCATGAAAGATGGACATGCCAAGGCCATCCAGCCGATTGAATGGGGAGTATTATAGTGCTCCTCTTTTTATTTGTTCAAATATCGTAAAATGTAAGGGTGGTCAATTTGTATTTTGATGAAATCTTGTGATTATCAATTTGCATATAGCGACATTTATTGGTATAATTATTTTATCATATTACGAAGAAAGAGGAAAAACATATGAATGATGCTATTAAACTTATCGGTATCGTAATTGTCGTTATTGGGTTTGTAATGAAATTCGATACTCTTGCAACAGTTGTTGTTGCTGGTTTAGTAACAGGTTTAATCAGTGGTATGTCTATCATGGACATTTTAAATACACTAGGTACAGCCTTTTTAACTAACCGTACAGCAACTTTATTTATTTTAACTTTACCAGTTGTAGGTCTATGTGAACGTATGGGTTTACGTGATAAAGCGGTAGACTTGATTAAGGGTATTAAGAATGCTACTACAGGTCGCTTATTAGTGATCTGGGAAGGTGTGCGTACTGTTGCGTCTGCATTCTCATTAAGAATTGGTGGTCATCCACAGTTCATCCGTCCATTAATCAATCCAATGGCTCAGGCTGCTGCGATTGCGAAATATGGTGATATTGATGAAGATACAGAAGATCAGATCAAAGGTATGGCTGCAGCTACTGAAAACTATGGTAACTTCTTTGCGCAGAACTGTTTCATGGGTGCTTCAGGAACATTACTTATTGTTGCAACTTTAAACGAATTATTTAAGTCACATGGTATTGACCAGGTTGTTACTGCTAACCAAATCGCATTATGGTCTATTCCAATTGCAGTTATTTCTGTTATTGTTGGTGGAGCTTATGCTTTATGGTTCGATAAGAAACTTAATAAGAAATATGGAAAAGGAGGCAAATAACAATGTTACAAATTGAATGGAATACAGCCACTATTATCGCAGAAGTATTCTACTGCGTCATTGGTGCAATCTTTGCTGCAACAGGGTTTAATGCCTTAACTAATAAAGACTGTGAAAAACCAGTAACTACTGCCATTTTCTGGTTCTTAATTGCTGTTACATTTATGGTTGGACCATATATTCCAACTTGGATTACTGGTTTAATCGTTGTTCTTCTTGCTGTATTATCTGGTTTAGGTTTAGTAAAACCAGCTGCAAGACATATCCCAACTGCTAAGGAAACTCGTGATAATGCAGATAAATACGGATATAAATCATTTATCCCACCAGTATGCTTAGCTCTTGTTGCCGTATTAGTTGCAACTTTCTTACCAAATCTTGGTGCAAACAATGCGATTGGTATTAGTGCTGCTGCTGCATTAATCGTTGCATATATTATTTTTAAACCAAAACTATCTACACCTTTCAAAGATGGTGTCAGATTAAATGATAATGTTGGCTCTACAGGTATCTTACCTCAGGTATTATCTGCATTAGGTTCATTATTTACTGCAGCTGGTGTAGGTGCTGTTATCGCTGCTGGTGTAGGTGCACTTATCCCTGAAGGAAATCACTTAATTGCAGTTATCTTCTATTGTGTAGGTATGGCATTATTTACAATGATCATGGGTAATGGTTTCGCTGCTTTCGCTGTTATTACAGTAGGTATCGGTTATCCATTCTTAATTGCACAGGGTGCAAATGCTATTGTTGTTGGTGCTTTAGGTTTAACTGCAGGTTACTGTGGTACATTAATGACTCCTATGGCTGCAAACTTCAATATCATGCCTGCTGCATTGCTGGAAACTAAGAATAAATACAGAATTATTATGACTCAGGTTCCAGTTGCATTAATTATGTTAGTAATTCATATTATCTTAATGTACGTTTTAGCATTCTAAGGAGGCTTTTAAATGAAATTATTATTAACTGGGTTCGACCCATTTGGTGGCGAACCAATCAATCCTGCCTGGGAAGCTGTTAAAAGAGTTTCTGATCAGGTAGGAGATGTAGAAGTTGTAAAACTTATGGTTCCTACAGTATTCTACAAATCTATCGATACAGTAGCTGCTGCAATTGAAAAAGAAAAACCAGATGCTGTATTATGTATTGGACAGGCTGGGGGACGTTTTGATTTAAACCCAGAACGTGTTGCAATCAATGTCAATGATGCACGTATTCCTGATAATGAAGGAAATCAGCCTTTAGATGGTCCAGTATTCGAAGATGGAGAAACAGCTTATTTCGCTACATTACCAATTAAGGCAATGGCTGAAGAAATTCGTAAAGCAGGCGTTCCTGCAAGTGTTTCTAATACTGCTGGTACTTATGTATGTAACCATTTAATGTATGGTGTACTTTATACACTTGCAAATAAATATCCAGATGTTCGTGGTGGATTCATGCATGTTCCATTCATCACTAGCCAGGTTATTAACCGTAAACCAATCGCTCCATCATTAAGTCTTGAACAGATTGTAACTGGTATTGAAGCAGCTGTTAAAGCTATTGGTGAAAACCAGGAAGATATCAAGACTGTTGAAGGTCAGACTCACTAAACTCTGTATTTAATACAGAGTTTTTTTCTTGCCCTTAAAGCTTTCCTTGATTTGTTTTATTTGTTTTTTTTCTGTTTCTTTGATTCTCTTCTTCAGTTTCTGGTATCTCCTGATGTTATGCCCCATAGCGACAAGGTGGATTTCCAAATGTTCCTTCTGCTTCGAACTTATAACTAGGCGGACCGCGGTCCGTCTTTTGCTGTTTACGAAACTTATAGAAGTTATTTGTTCGTCACAGTTCCTCTCCTTTTTTTGTGTTTTGCTATAATTGTAAAATAAAAACACCTCATACTGTTTTGATAAGCTTTCATTCCTTTTTTTGACGAGAGAGAAGAGTTATTTTTGATTAAATAGATTGTTACATTCGTCTATAATAGCTTCAACTGTGCGTACCTGTGATGGTGTGAGCTTGCGGAGCTTATCTGAGAGAATCAACAGATCCTTATCAATAATTTCACCAGTGAGCAAATAGTCGGCACTTACTTCTAAAGCAGAGGAGATTTTTAACAGATTTTCAGGTCTCATTGCCCGTTTTCCTGATTCCGCATAAGAAACAAACTGGGTAGTGACATCACCTTTTTCTGCAAGTGCTTCTTGAGTGAGTCCCAGCTTTTTTCGACGATCCATAATTCTTTTTCCAATTTCCTGTAAACATAATTCGATATCAGCCATTGGCATAAAACATCTCCTCTCGTATTGTTAAATTATATTCACAATGGATGATAAAAATAAGCGTCTACTGTTGACTAAAATCAACAATACAATATATAATCAAAAATAAATATTGAAAATTCGTGAATGCATAACAAATAGAAAAGTAGTGTATGGGAATACAAAAAAGCGAACAGCTATAATGAAAAAAATGGATTCTCAGGAGGACTGTGATTATGGAACAAATGGATTTTTCAATAGTGGTATCAGAAAGAGCGATAAAAGAATTTGTTGATTATTTATATTAAAGAGAAAACGTAAGAGTAACTGTAAAGAAATATATGGCAGATATAAAAAAATTATTTTCTTATTTGGCAGATGCGAAGCGGATCAATAAAGAAGTATTGTTGCAATATAAAGATTGGCTTGTTCAAAATTATGCTGTTAATAGTGTTAATTCGATGCTTGCCGCATTGAATCAGTTCCTGGAATTTTTGAATCTAGGGAATCTGAAAGTGAAAAGAATAAAAGTGCAGAAGCAGCCTTTTTTGCAAGATCAGAAAGAATTGACAGAAAAAGAATGTAGGAAATTGATTGTAACAGCTATAGCGGAAGGAAAAGAACAGCTTGCCCTGTGTATTGAAACAATAGCTTGCACAGGAATCCGGATCAGTGAAATAAAATATTTTACAGTGGAGCGTGTAAAGGTAGGAAAGATAGAGATTTATAATAAAGGAAAATATAGAAGGATTTTTCTGCCAAAAATATTATAAAAGACACTTCTTTCCTATTGTCATAATAACCAAATAGCAGAAGAAAGGATATTTGTTACTAAAAATGGGAAGTTAAAAGATAGAAGTAATATTTGGAAAGAAATGAAACGATTAAAAGAAAAGGCAGGAGTAGCAGAATCAAAAATATTCCCACATAATTTTTGACATATATTTGCAAGGATTTATTATAAAGTAACAAAAGATATTACAGGCCTTGCAGATTTACTTGGATATAGCAGCATCAATGTAACGAGAATATATACAGCAACTACAGAAACAGTGTTCCAAAAGAAGCTGGATAAGATTGTCGAACAGAAAATATTGGAATGTACAACATAATATCTGTTATGTTGTAAAGTGCCTCTACTAATCTGTTTTAACTTATTTCTACAGGTCATTTATTTCTTCCAAAAGTGAAATTTAAGCATGAAAATTGCAAAGACTATAGCTGGTTTACTGGAAACGGTACTTAATTAGGGCACTGATAACCCAAAACTAGAGAGTAACTATGTAATGTGAACAACATAACAGCGATGGATAAGGAAGGAGTAACGATGGCATATACTGTAAGAAAATTACTTGAATCAGAACAATTCCCTAAAATGAAGCTGCTTTGTGGTGAAAAAGGTCTGGATCGGGAAGTAAAAGGCATTCGAATCATAGAAATTGAAGATATGGAACGATACCTGACAGGTGGAGAGATGCTTATAACCAACTTTCAGGTATATTTATCATGCAGTGACCGGGAAGTAGAGCAGCATTTTGAGGATTTGGTAAAAAGTGATATTAGTGGTTTCATTGTGAAAAAGAGAGAAGAGGATGATCCAACAGGAAAGCGATTGAAGTTATTAGAAAAACACTGTGAAAAATATGAGATTCCACTGGTTGAGATTCCGGAAGATTTATATTGCTGGGGAATTATCCGCCATGTTATGACGCAGGTATTCGATAAAGAAACAGCACGATTAAAATATTTTAAAATTACACATGATAATTTTAATACATTTATTTTGAAAAATAATGGATCAAGCAATACAGCAAGAGATATTATCGGATTTTTAAGTACCATGATTGGTAATCCTGTTGCATTGTATTATAGTAGTCTTAATTGCTTGACTTCAACAAACACAGACGACTCCAAGTTAATATTATCAGATGAAATTCAGCCGTATAAACCTGATATTATTACAAAATTTCAGTATATGAAGCAGATGAAGGGAAACTGCGTTCAATATGTAGTGAAAATTGGTATATTGAACGAGGTGGAAGGCTACATAACCATAACAGAAGAAAATAGAGAACTGACGGAACTTGATTATATGGCAATTGAAAATGCGATTATTAACTTGCAGTATGAATTCTTGAGTGAATTTGCACAGAACGAATTGAAAAAGAAGTATCAGAGAGATATTATCCATAATATTCTGAATGGATTACTGAGCCCGAAGGAAATGGCTGAAGCGGCAGCACAGCTCGGAATGAAAGAAAGCGATACTTACAGGGTTGTTGATTTTCATACCATCACAAACAATGTACAAAGAAAATATACAAAAGAACAGCTTCACGAAGTAGGTGTTATAGAGGGTGAATTGATGCATCGTTTGCCGGATACGCTTATTTACAGAAATATGGATCAGATTTTTATGATTCAACAGGTAGATCCCAATCAGACAGAACTGGAATACCAGAAAGAGATGGAAGAAATAGAGGCGGTTATCCAGCGAATCATCCTACATAGAAAGAAGGCTATAGACTTTCAGATTGGCATAGGAAAAAGTGTGAAAGGATATCAGAGGTTGAAAGAATCTTATCACGAAGCCAGTCAGGCGATTAAGTATATTGAGATTGTGCGTCTGGTGACAGGCGATAAGAATAAGTCGGTCGTACATTATTCGAATCTTGGATTTTTCCAGATATTCGGTGAAATTGATGATATGACGAAATTGGAAAGATACATTCCGGAAACATTAAAGAAATTATATGAATATGATGATGAACATAAAGGCGAATTGATTCCGACTTTGCAGATGTTTCTTAGCAATAATCAAAGTATCAGAAAAACTGCAGGTGCAATGTTTGTTCATTATAGAACGATGTCTTACAGGCTTGAAAAAATAAAACAAATTTCCGGAATTAATTTTGACAATGCAGATGAAGTGCTGGCAGTCAGTAATGGTCTGATTATTTATAAAATGTTAAAAGAAATAGAATAGAAAAAGAAAGAGAAATCGTGTTAAGGCATGGTTTCTTTTTTATTGATTTTGAAAATTATATAAATGTAGCGGAACACTTTTTACAAAAATTTCTCAAAAAGATTTCCGCTTTCTGACATTACTATTTTTAAAGAAAAGGATTACAATATACTTGTTTAAACGGAAACCTTGAATATGGAAGCGTGAATGATGAAAAAACAAGTTGATATTGAGACAGAAAAAAAAGCAATACAGGAACCATCACTTGCACAGGATATCATTCAGTTGCTTTTGAAAATTGTGATTATTATTTTTGCAATGATTCTTATTTTTACATTCCTGTATGGAATTGTAAGAATCAATGATGTATCTATGAAACCAGCAATCAAAGATGGAGACCTAGTCATGTATTACAGGCTGGATAAGAGATTTGTATCTGGTGATGTGGCAGTATTTGAAGACAGTGGAAGGAATACAACAGGTAGAGTTGTTGCAGTTGCAGGGGACACCGTAGATATTACGAGAGATGGACTGAAGATAAATGGTGCAGACCAGGTATCACAGGATATCTATTTTGATACCACTCAATTTAAAGATGGAGTGGATTTCCCGATAACAGTCGGAGAAGGCCAAGTATTTATACTTGGCGATAACAGACCGCAGGCATCAGACAGCCGAACATTTGGTTGCATTGATTTAAACGATGTCAAAGGAAAAGTTATAGCGGTTATTCGGACCAGAGGAATATAATCCCCTCCTCCGTTAATCAAATATAAACCAATCTAAATTTCACAAGGGAGGAATTATTATGAGTATCAAAACATTATCTAAAAGAATGCTCGCTATTGTCGTAGCAGGTGCTATGACAATGGGACTTGCAATGCCGACATCGGTATTTGCAGCAGGAGAGGACACGGCAACCGAGACAACAGAAGCCTACATCAGTAAAACCTTTAATACAGAGGTTGGAAAGAACGAGACATTTTCTTTTAATGCTGAACAGGTGGGAGGTAGTACTGAGAAGGTTACTATTCCGGATATTAGCTTTACAGGATCTGAAACAGGAACTACAACAAAAAGAGCTAAAGTTTCATTTCCAGAATGGACAGATGCTGGCAAATACGAATATACAGTAACAGAAACAGGAGCTAACCCTGAAATTACTGATACAAAGCACCAGACAATGATTATGTCAAAGGCTGAATATACAATGGATGTATATGTTTCAAATGGTGACAATGGACTTGAGATTTCCAACATTATCGTTAATAAGAAAAAAGACGATAAGGGAACAACAGCAACAGGTAAAGTAGACATCAGTAATACGAATAAGAATGGATTTAACTTTACTAACACATATGTACAGGAAGCCGGTACCGGTACTGATCCGATAAATCCAGATCCGATTTATAATCAGTTTGGCTCTTTGAATGTGTCTAAAAAGATTGTTAATGCAAATGGTCCAGCAAAAACTTCTGAAGATACGTTCGCTTTCACAGCAACATTTGCATTCCCAACTGGAACAGATGCAAACACACTTGGCGGAATCAAGGATGCTAATGGAAAGCCTGTTACACTTGCTGAGGGCGGAACATACACATTCCATTTGAAAGCAAATGAAAACATGAAGTTCACTGGTGTTCCTGTAGGAACAACAATTACTGTAAAAGAGTCTGCAACTAAAAACTATAAAGGTAGTGCAGAGATTACTATCAATGGTACTCAGTTGACTTCTGTTAGTGCTACAAAATATAATGCAGAACTTACAGCGGTAAATAATGAAAAATTAGGTCAGAAACAGAATACCGTTGATGTAACCAATACATACAACGATGTACCTGTAACTGGTATTATCATGAACACTCTTCCATATGTTCTGATGATTGCTCTTTGCGGTGCAGCACTGATGGCATTCGTTGCTTTCAAACGCAGAAGATTACAGAATTAATTTTATAAATGAACTGGGAAAGGGAATGTGTGCGGCGTTGCTCCGCCGCATTCCCTTTTTCTAAATCAAGAAGAAAAGCAGGAATATTTCATATGAAAAAAATAGCAAAGTTCGTAGTGAAAGTAATCGATCATATGGTAAATCTGATAGCATTGTTGCTGGTTCTTATGACAATGTTCCTGTCATGCTATATGTTATGGGATTCAAACCAGGTTTATCAGGCGGCAGATGCGAAAAACTATGAAGCCTATATTCCAACAGAAAAACATACAAAATCATTTGAAGAATTACAGAAAATTAATCCGGATGTGATTGGCTGGATCCGCGTGAACGATACCAATATCAATTATCCTCTGTTACAGACAGATGATGATGATACTTATATGAATACAGATGCAGAAGGAAAATATTCTTTAAGCGGAGCTATCTTTTTGCATTGTGGTAATAAGCCAGACTTTTCAGATTTTAACAATATTATTTATGGTCATCACATGGAAAAGGAAAAGATGTTCGGTGATATCGGTAATTTTACGGATGAGACATATTTTGATGAGCATCCGTATGGAAATCTTTTCTTTGACGGAAAAGATCATGGAATCGAATTCTATGCATTGATGCAGGTAGATGCCTATAATGAAACGATTTTCAATGTGTGCCCAGACACATCAGAGGCAAAGCAAGCGTATCTGATGGAAATAATAAACAATGCTTTATATAAACGAGAGTTGAACATTACAGAAGATGATCATCTGGTTTTGTTGACCACATGTACATCTGATATGACAAATGGAAGAAATGTATTAGTGGGAAGGCTGACAGACCAGGTTTATCCGCAAAAAGAAAAAGCAAAGAATCTTGGCGCGGGAATTGATCAATTAAAAGATATGATTACGAATGTTCCGGTTATCATTTGGATAATTCTGATTATTATAGTCTTACTACTGTTGAATAGACAAATAGGAAAGAAGGGAAGGAAAAAACATGAAAAGAATTGAGTTAAAAAAAGTCAGCATTTTGTTCCTGACCATGATTCTTTTCCTGAGCACACAGATACCAGTTTTTGCAGCTGATACTGATACTACAGTGAAAATACCAGTGGAACAGGTATTTGACAACAAAAATACGGATGCTTCGGATGAATTTATGTATGCTTTGCTAACAGATCGGTCAGATGCACCAATGCCTGATGGCAGCAGCAATCGGCGATATGTCTGGAACATGAAAGGCAATATAGCTATGGAAATTACCATGAATATCAGAAATGCAGGTCAGTATCATTACAAAATCTGTCAGATAACAGAGAAGAAAGAAAATTATAGCTATGATGAGAGAAACTATGATATTACGGTGGAAGCATTTTATAATGCAGATAATCAGTTGAAAGTAATAACGGTGGTTGAAAACCAGGATGGAGAGAAAGTTTCAGGAATTTCTTTTAAAAATAGTTATACCGGACAGGAAAAAGATAAATCTGGACCATCATTGATATCAAAAATCAGTAAGAGCAATAGTGTAAAGTCTGGAGATGATAGTCCTATCATGGGATATTTTACATTATTACTGGGTTCATTGATTTGCCTGATTGCTATGATCAGAGAAAACCAGAGAAAGAAGAAGGGAGATGCACAAAATGAGGCACAATAAGTGGAAAAAATACTTGAAAATTGCATGTTCCTGGATTTTGATTTTTTCTATGTGCATTTTATCTATGAATACGGTAAATGCATCAGCTAAAGATACAACTGCTTTTGAATCAGAAAGTAAAACCGTAGATACCGAAGCATTTACAAGTGATACAGAGAACTCGAATACAGAAATAGAATCAGAGCCATCTACAGATCAGTTTATTTCTGAAAACAAAGAAACAAAACAGGAAACGGAGAAACAAATTTTGGACAGTATCGAGGTGGATCAGCTAAATGCTGAAATTCAAAATAGAGTTGCGAATGGTGAAGTGCCATCAACAAATCGAGTAGAGTATGTAGATGAAAAAGGAAAAACAATTGAGGGAGCACCGACAACCATTGAACTTGGAACAATTGCAGATCATAAAGATTTAGCAATTACTGGAAAAAATTATGAATTTAAGAGTGCAAGAGTAAATGGGAAAGATTGTGTCTATATCGGAAAATATAATGACACTGTATATTACAGCACCGATGGTGTGATTGCCATCAAATTGGATGATGATCAGAAACTTACAATGACTTATCAGGAATATTACAATATTAAAGTCAATGAAAAAATCCCAGAAGGTGGAGTTGCTGGTACGATTACGACAAAAGAAGGAACGGTAAAGGTAAATACTGCTGAAACGATACGTGTAAATGCTGGAGAAACGTGGAAGTTCACCGTGAAAGCAGGAACAGCTAATAAAGTCAGATATAAAATTGGAAGCGTTACAGCAGCAGATGCGTCTACAAGTATTAAACGAGTATCTGGGGATGAATATGAAGCATATTATGAAGCAAATTTTCAGAAAGACGATACAGTAACGATTTCATATGATAAAAAGGGTGTATATCGTGTAATGATTAACACCGAAGACAATAATGGATTTGAATATATCAATATTGAGCATAGTAAAGAGAATGGATGGGACTATTTACCAGAACAACATAAACTTGTATGGACATATACGGAAGATGAAGTGAAGTACGATGGATCTATTGATGTTCCAAAATTTCATGTAAAAAGAGGATATAGATTGGTTCATATGGCATTAAATGGAGAAACAGTAGCAGCTGTAGATAGTAACAAGGAGGTTCCAGATGGAGTTGGAGCGAATAATGGCGTGAAAGGTCATGCTGGTGAACTTATTGTGAATGCCCAAATAACCAAACAGTATAAGAAAAACGATAATGAAAAAGATTGTGGGTACGAATATAGTTTCAATGTGCAATGTCAAGACGGAGGATTGAGAGATTTTATTTTTAATTTAGCTCCGTATCAAACAGGAAAGCAGGTTTTAACCGTACGTTTAAAAACAGACAACCGTCGAAGTGGTGAAGGTATCGATGTTGTCATGTGGGATCCTGCTCAGAAAAAGCTGGTTCCAATGAGAGATAATGATATGGTAAATATGGATCCTGTGGGAGATGGAATATTAACTTTAAAGAAAAGACAAGTGAGAATCTTTTTTGCAAAGCCAAAACCAGGATATCGATTTGCAGGAGTGGGTGTAGACAGTGCACAGCCGTCAGGTGGAGTTCATACTGATGGCGGAAAATCTAGAGCTGCTGTAGGTGATCTAAATAATATGAATGCTACTTCTCTTGGAAAAAAAGGAGAATTTAAAGTTTATGATGAAATTTGGGAAGCAGCTAAAAATGCAGCAAGCAGTGCAGGGTATAAAAAATTTTTGGCATATGCAGGAGAGAAGACAACACATGATACCGATTGGGAATTGTATGCGGGATACTTCATGTCTGAGAGGGAAAGTATCTATGTACATTATAATTCTGGTGCCGGCGAAGGTGTGCTTCCGGCAGATGCAGTTGTGAAAAATATTCCGTATAATGAGGAACTTGATACTGTAAAGAACAAACCAATGCAGTCTTATGGAGAAAATCCAAACACCTATGAGGGAAAAAGGGGGATGGGAAGCACCTTTCAAATAGGGGAGGAATGGCCAGAACCAACCTGTGAGGGATATGAATTCCTTGGCTGGAAGCTACGTCTGAAACCATTTTTTGGACCTCTACAATATAGTGATAGGTTATATCAGCATAATGAAGTCTTTTGTATTTCTGAAGAGAATTATGAATTTGCCGCAAACCATGACCTTCCAGTGTCTGTATGGACTAATGAGGTGGGATATCAGATTGTAGCCCAGTGGAAGAAAATTGATACGAAAAAGGTAGAAGTGAAGCATTGGCTTAAGGTACCGGATGGTCCAGAAAAATTGGGAAAGACAACAGTAGGAACCATTTCCTTTTCAACAGAAAAAGAGAGTGTTAAAGCGTTTGCAAAACCAGAAACAAACGGAACATTTCTAGGTTATGTTTTTGATACAAAAGATTATCGAAACGAATTAGAAAAAGAAGTAAAAAATGATTCGTCTTCTGGTACAATTACACTTAATCTGTATTATAAACCAACTGTTTTAACGGTAAGGAAAACCGTAACCGGATACAATATGGAACCGAATAGATCGTATGATTTTACAATAAAAGTCGTTCCACCATCAGGAACTGATGCAAGTACCGCTGCTATAAAGGCTGGGCAGATTTTCATAAAAAAAGGAACTGAAGCAGTAAAGAATCTCACCTTTACAAATAATCAGGCAACGTTTACCCTGGCAAAAGATGAATCCGTAGACATTAGTTGTCTGCCAACAGGATGGACATATACAGTTACTGAAACTGATCCTGGAAAGAATTACAAGACAAGCTATAAATTGAATGGCAGTGATGCAACTGATGGAACAGTAGCAACAATCATAACTTCAACAACAGGAAATGATAAGGTTACGTTTACAAATGCATCTACAGTGGCGCCTCCGGAAACAGGAAGAACCTTTCATGATAGCGAATGGATTTTATTGCTGATTGTTATATTGGTTATAAGTATAGGTGGCATGACATTTCTTAGAAAAATGAAAAAGCATTATTAGACAAACAGGAAGAATTATGCTTAAAATGTGTGAGTGAAAAGTATGATTCTTCCTTTTTCAATCAATGAGCTTATGTACGGAACAAAGAAAAGAAAGAGGCGAGCACCTATGCAGCTTACAAATACAACAGATTATGCAAGCAGGATTGTCTGTTATTTGGCAATAAAAAAGCGCAGGGTTACAATGGCAAAATTAGCTTCTGAATTAAAGGCTCCTGAGAGCTATATTCCCAAAATCATAAAGCAGTTAAAAAATTGGGAGGAATTAAAAACGTTGGTTAAGTACATAATAAAAGTGTTTTTATATTTAATTCTTGCAGTAATGACATTGATTCGCTGGTTAATAAAAATTCCGATGATGTTGGGAAATATTTTGCTTTACTTTTTATCAATTATATTTATTCTGACAGGTGTTTTGAGTGATGGATTTGCATTGGAATCTACAAGAGAATGTGGTCTAATGGTAATAATTGGGATGAGATTTGGTGTAATACCAGACTTTATCCCATTTTTTTGAAAAAGTTTAGAGACATTGGTTGACAAACTGTTGAGTATGACAAATGAATGAGAAAATCGACATGAAAGAGGGCTGTGAATGGCTCTCTTTTCTTTTTGTAGCTGTGAAATGGCTAGATAATAACATTATATACATTGTATATTAAGTACAAATATTGTATTTCTGCATGATGGAACTTTATTACTATCTTGAGCGTTACAGCTCTTTTTTTCTTGCCCTTAAACCTTACTTTAGGGTTAAAATGAATGTATGGAGGATATGTATATGAAGAAATTAGGATTTGGTTTAATGCGTCTACCATTACTAGATCAAAATGATGCAGGCAGCATTGATATTGAAGAAACTAAAAGAATGGTGGATACATTTCTAGAAAAAGGATTTACTTATTTTGATACAGCCTGGATGTATTGTGCCTTTAAGAGTGAGGAAGCGACTAAGACAGCTTTAGTAGAAAGACATCCAAGAGATTCATTTACACTAGCTGATAAGCTTCATGCAGGCTTTATTGAAACAAAAGAAGATAGAGATAGAATCTTCAATGAACAATTAAGAAAAACAGGTGCAGAATACTTTGATTATTATCTCTTACATGATGTAGGAACAGATCATTATAAGAAATATACAGAGTTAGACTGTTTCACATGGTTGAAGGATAAGAAAGAAAAAGGATTAGTAAAACATATTGGTTTCTCTTTCCATGATAATGCAGACTTATTAGAACGTGTCTTATCTGAACATCCAGAAGTAGAATTTGTACAGCTTCAGTTGAATTATCTAGATTGGGAAAGTGAAGGTGTACAGTCACGTAAATGTTATGAAACGGCAGAAAGACATCATGTTCCTGTATTTGTAATGGAACCAGTGAAGGGTGGTACTCTTGCCAATGTACCTGATGAAGTAGAAGAGACATTCAAGTCTTATCATCTAGATATGTCTATTCCATCTTGGGCAATTCGTTTTGCAGCAAGTTTAGATAATGTCCAGGTTGTCTTATCTGGTATGAGTAATATGGAACAGCTATTAGATAATACAGGGTATATGGAAGATTTTAAGCCTTTAAATGAGGAAGAACAGACACTGATTAAGAAGGCTGTTGATATTATTAATAGTAGTATTGAAATTCCTTGTACTGGTTGTTCTTATTGTACAGAAGGGTGTCCAATGCATATTGCGATTCCTAAATACTTCTCACTCTATAATGCTGATAAACAGGAAGTAGCAACTAAATCATGGAGACCTCAAGGAGAATACTATACACGTTTGACACATACATTTGGTAAAGCAAGTGAATGTATTGGATGTGGGCAGTGTGAAGCAGCATGTCCACAGCATCTTCCAATTATTGAGAACTTGCAAAAAGTGGCAGAATACTTTGAAAAATAACTTTTTCTTAAACATCATGGTAAAATAGTATCATGATGTTTTTTTATAGGAGGAATTTATGAGGACACTCTATGTAACAGATTTAGATGGTACATTACTAGAACCAGATAAATCAATAAAACCAGATAACTTAAAACTCATTAATCAGCTCATAGAAGAAGATGTAAATATCACCTATGCGACTGCACGTTCTCTTATTACCGCAAAACAGGTAATAGGTGATATAAACTTTAAGCTTCCAGTCATTGTCCAGAATGGGACGTTTATATTATCACCTAAAGGAGATATGATCCTAGGAAACTATTTAGGAGATTCTATACTAGACACTGTAAAGGATTATGATATCTCACCTATTGTCTATTCTCAAATAGGAAAGAATAACTATTTCTCTTATATTAAGGATAAGATGAGTGCAGGAGTAAAAGCTTTTGTGGATGATCATTTAGATGATCCTAGAAATCATCCTGTGAATACTTATGAAGATCTCTATGAGGGGGATATATTCTATTTATTATTGATCGATGATTATGATAAATTAAAGCCTCTCTATGATTTGTTTAAGGAAGACTATTATACTGTTTTTGATCAGGAAATGTATTCTCATGACTGGTGGTTAGAGGTTATGTCTCCTGATGCTTCTAAGGCCAATGCAATTAAATATTTAAAACAGAAGCTACAATGTGATGAAGTGGTTGTTTTTGGTGATGGAAAGAATGATATCGAAATGTTTGAAGAGGCAGACTATAGCTGTGCTGTAGAGAATGCTGCTCCTGAACTCATCAAATGCGCGGATGAAGTCATTCATATAAGTGTGCCTCAGTATATAAATCAAAGAGAAAACTAAAGTGTTTCTTGAATACCCATAATCAACAGGCAACGTTTTTAGAAAAGTGTGAAGCAGAAATAGTCAGGATTATACTATCTGCCCATAACTGATAGGAAATGATCTCTGTAAGTATTCCTTGATATGGTTAAATCTATACTCTTGTTCATTTAGGAATAAGAGCATCTCTTTTTTAGTTATTTAATGATATATCTCAGTAATACTATTTTTAACATTGCAGATTATTATGTTTGATCAGTGTAGTTGGTGGTTCTTTTCTTCAGGGCTTATCTTCTCGTTCTTTACTTGTATTTCTGTATCTAATGCATTAAAGCCTTTCTCACTATCAGTATTAAGTAATGCATCATGTGTCAGGTATACAAGAAGTTACTAAGTTGTGAGTATAGACAAATTTCTTATACTTGTTAGATATTCACATATTGTATTGCGATTAGCAATACAATATGACATAATTTGTAATAGGAAGGATGGTGCTAATTATGGCAACAAAAAGTGCAAATGTAACGGCTCGTGTACAGCCTGAAATTAAGCGACAGGCGGAGGCAGTATTAGAAAAGATAGGATTACCTGTTTCAGTTTTAATTGATACTTTATACAGACAAATCATTATGACAGGCGGTGTTCCATATTCACTAACAGTTCCGAACTTGCCTACAAGGGACAATATGACGGACGCAGAGTTTAATGCAATGATGGAAAAAGGGTATCATCAGGCAAAGACAGGAGAAGGAATTTCTGCTGATGAGGCTTTTGAAAAAATTCGTAAGGGTATGTAAGTATGCGATATGAAGTGAAGCTGACCTCACAGGCAATTGTGCAAATTGAAGCAATCGTGCAGTATATTTCCAAAGTGCTGTCTGTACCGGAAACGGCACGCAAATGGGCAGACGCTCTGCAAAGTGAAATTGCAAAGTTGGATTCTATGCCGTCACGCTACCCTCTTACAGAGGAAGAACCGTGGCATACAAATGGAATCCACAAAATGCCATTTAAGAATTTTCTTGTATATTATCTGATTGACGAGGACAAGAAGTCAGTATGGATAACAGCAGTTATTTATGGTCGTAGAGACCAGATTGCAACTTTGGTGGATGTGTCGCTAAACGATATAGAATGAGTGGTGCTTATGAAGTTTGATTTTTACTAACATGAGGTTTGTGGGTCTTTAAAAAAAATGTTTTTTTAATTTTTTTAAAGTCTAAAAAATGGCTTAAATATCGCAAAAAGTGAAGATATGCATTGTATTTTTTAAACTGTAAATACCTTTGTAACATTGACTAATGTAAGCGTTTATGATAAAATTTTCACTAGATGAAAAGTTAGTCATCAAAGGTATTGTATAGGAGGAAAATATAATATGAGATTTACATTACCAAGAGATTTATATCATGGCAAAGGTGCCTTAGAAAACCTTAAGAACTTAGAAGGTAAGAAAGCTATTGTCTGTGTAGGTGGCGGAAGCATGAAGAGAAATGGCTTTCTAGATAAAGCTGTTAAATATCTTGAAGAAGCTGGTATGGAAGTTAAATTATATGAAGGTATCGAACCAGATCCATCAGTAACTACAGTTATGAAAGGTGCTGCAGTTATGGAAGAATTCAAGCCTGACTGGATCGTAGCTATGGGTGGAGGTTCACCTATCGATGCTGCAAAAGCTATGTGGATTAAGTATGAATATCCAGAAATCACATTCGAAGAAATGTGTAAAGTATTTGGTATTCCAAAGTTAAGAAAGAAAGCTCATTTCTGTGCAATCCCATCTACAAGTGGTACTGCAACTGAAGTTACAGCTTTCTCAATCATTACTGATTATGATAAAGGTATTAAATATCCAATCGCTGACTTTGAAATCACTCCAGATGTTGCTATCGTAGATCCTGACTTAGCTGAAACTATGCCAGTTAAATTAGTTGCTCATACAGGTATGGATGCTATGACTCATGCAATTGAAGCATATGTATCTACTGCAAACTGTAACTACACTGATCCACTTGCTATTCATGCAATTGAAATGATCCAGGCTAACTTAGTTAAATCATATAGTGGTGATATGAGCTGCAGAGATGATATGCATGATGCACAGTGCTTAGCAGGTATGGCATTCTCTAACGCATTATTAGGTATCGTACATTCAATGGCTCATAAGACTGGTGCTGCTTTCGTAGACCAGGGTGGACATATTATCCATGGTGCAGCTAATGCTATGTACTTACCAAAGGTTATTGCTTATAACGCTAAAGATGAAACAGCTAAGAAACGTTATGGTGTAATCGCTGATTACATGCACTTAGGTGGAGAAAATGATGACGAAAAGGTTGCATTATTAATTAAATACTTAAGAGGTATGAATGATGCATTAAATATCCCACATAGTATCAACCACTATGGTGCTGATGGTTTACCAGCTGAAGTTGGATTTGTACCTGAAGATGTATTCTTAGAAAGATTACCAGAAATCGCTAAGAACGCTATTGCTGATGCATGTACAGGTTCTAACCCACGTATTCCAACTCAGGAAGAAATGGAAAACTTATTAAAGGCTTGCTACTACGATACAGAAGTTGATTTCTAATGTGTAGAGATAAGAACGGTCTTACAGAAGAAGAATTTTTAAAAAGCTATAATCCTGATAAATATCCTAAACCTTCACTGACAGCTGATATTTGTATCTTTGCTCATTCTAATGTGACAGAGATTCTATTGGTTAAACGTGGTGGACATCCTTATATAGGTAAATGGGCACTACCTGGTGGCTTCGCTAATAAGAATGAACCGATTGAAAAGACGGCTTCAAGAGAACTTAAAGAAGAGACAGGTATAGAAGGTGTGTCTATGAAGCTTGTAGGTGTTTATAGTCAGCCGGGAAGAGATCCTCGTGGATGGGTTGTATCTACTGCATTTTATGCAGATGTAGATAAGAAGAGTATTCATCCAGAAGCTGGTGATGATGCCAAAGAAGCAAAATGGTTCACTATTGTCGATGAAACACATTTAAGATGTGGTGATATCAATATAGGTATGAATGATCTTGCCTTTGATCATGCTGATATTATTCATGATGCTATAGATAAGGGTCTGTAGAAATACAGATCCTTTTTTTACACACTGATATAGATTAAAACTATGGTACCCTATTTTATAAAACTATAATCCTACTAAAATAGTAGATATTATCGTGTTTTGTGTTGACGTGCTTTTTATGTGGTGCTAAGATGAAACCACATCAAGAAAAGACAGTGAAAAGAAGAGTACTGTAATGAAACTTATACAGAGAGTTCCGTTAGCTGAGAAGGAATAAAGGGAAGTTATAGGAAGATGGTCTTGGAGTTGCATGGCTGAAATGTAAGTCATGACGGGAGCGCCCGTTACAGCGATAGAGTATGCATGTACTCGAAGAGGTTATTAAGGTGACTTAATAATGAATTTAGGTGGTAACACGAAACATTACGTTCTCGTCCTATTATATGGATGAGAACGTTTTTTATTTAAGGGAAGGAGAGAGAACATGATCCACTTAGAACATGTTACAAAGACTTTTAAGACTAAAGATGGCGATGTCCATGCTGTCAAGGATGTCAGTCTGAATATTGAAGAAGGGGAAATCTACGGTATTATTGGTTTCTCAGGTGCTGGTAAATCTACATTAGTAAGATGTATCAATCTACTAGAAAAACCTGATAGCGGTGCTGTTATATTTGGGGATAAAGATTTATTAAAACTATCCGATGCAGATTTAAGAAAAGAAAGAGAAAAGATTGGAATGATCTTCCAGCACTTTAATCTTTATAACAGTCGTACTATTTACGACAATATCGCTTTTCCATTAAAACATCTAGGCTGGAGTAAGGATAAGATTCAAAAGAGAGTCTTAGAATTACTCGAACTTATCGATTTGGTAGAAAGAAAAGATTCTTATCCAAGTCAGTTATCTGGAGGACAGAAACAAAGAGTTGCAATCGCAAGAGCGCTTGCCAACAATCCTAAAGTACTTTTATGTGATGAAGCTACAAGTGCTTTAGACCCTCAGACAACACAAAGTATTCTTCAGCTTATTAAGAAAGTAAATAAAGAACTTGGCTTAACAGTTATTTTAATTACTCATGAAATGGCTGTAGTCAAGGAAGTATGTGATAAGGTAGCAGTCATGGAAGATGGCCGTGTGGTAGAACAGGGCAGTATTGTTGATATCTTCTCTAATCCACAACATCAGATTACTAAGAACTTTATCGCTACTACAAACAATCTTAATAAGATTGATGAATTGATCAAAGACAATCATCGTATTACACAGTTAAATGAAAACCAGCAGATGGTGAAATTACAGTATCAGAGTTCTAATACAGATGTCGCATTAATTTCAGTATTATCAAGAGATTACGGTGTTGATTGTTCTATTATCTTTGGGAATGTAGAAATTATCCAGGGACAGCCAATTGGTACACTTATTACAATCTTTACAGGTGAAGATGCAGATATCAAGAAAGCATTAGAATTTACAAAACAACAGGGAGTTAAAGTGGAGGTGATTAAACGTGGTAACTAAGCTATTTCCAAACGTTATAGAGTTTGCTTCAGATTTCCCACAAGCTATTATTGATACATTATTAATGTTGGTAATCAGTGGTTTAATCTCAGTGGTTATTGGAATCTTGTTAGCAGTTATTGTAGTAGTCACTAGAAAAGATGGTTTAAAAGAAAATCAACCAGTTTTCTGGATCTTAGATAAGATTATTAACTTATTTAGATCTATTCCATTTATTATCTTAATTCCTACTGTAGCTGTACTCTCTCGTGCCTTATTTGGTACAACTATTGGTATCGAAGGTGCACTTGTTCCTCTAGTTATAGGAACAGCACCATTTGTCGCAAGACAGATGGAATCAGCCATTATGGAAATTGATCCAGGAATCATTGAAGCAAGTATTGCGATGGGACTCAGTACAAAAGAAATCATCTTTGATGTTTATCTAAGAGAAAACATTCCAGGGATGATCAGAGGTCTTACAATTTCATTTATTGCGTTAGTCGGACAGATTGCGATTGTTGGTTCTGTTGGCGCAGGCGGACTTGGTGATATGGCGATCAGATATGGTCTACAGAGATCAATGGGAGATATCACATTCGTCGTTATTATCTTAATTCTTATTTTAATTTCAATTGTTCAGGCAATTGGGGACAAACTCGTAGAAAAAACAACACATTAATTAATACATTGGAGGAAAATATTATGAACAAAAACATTTTAAAAGTATTTACAGCAGGTCTTTTAGCTTTCTCATTAGCAGGATGTGGAAGTAAGTCAGATTCTAAAACTATTACAGTAGGTGCAACAACTTCACCTCATGCTATTATTTTAAAGCATATCCAGCCAGAATTTGAAAAAGCAGGATATACATTAAAGATTAAGGAATTCTCAGATTATCCTAATATCAACCCATCTACTTCAGATGGTTCATTAGATGCAAACTTCTTCCAGCATCAGCCATACTTAACTTCTTACAACAAGGATAAAGGTTATAAGAAGGGTGATGATGGATATCTAGTATCCGTTGGTGCAATCCACTTTGAACCTTTAGGATTATATTCAACTAAATATAAAGCAGTATCTGATATTAAGGATGGTGCTAAGATTGCAATTCCTAACGATGCAACAAATGAAGCAAGAGCTTTATTATTACTTGCAGACAATGGTGTTATTACATTAGATAAGAATGCTGGTGTAAACGCAACTAAGAAGGATGTCACTTCTTACAACAAAAAAGTAGAATTAGTAGAAGTAGATGCTGCACAGGTGGCTTCTAAATTACCTGATGTTGATTTTGGTATTGTTAATGGTAACTATGCATTAGATGCAAAAGTGACTGATAAGATTATCACTTCTGAAGATTCAAGTTCTGAAGCTGCAAAGACTTACCAGAATATCATCGCTGTAAAAGAATCAAATAAAGACAATAAAGCAATTAAGAAACTTGTTGAAATCTTAAAGAGCGACAGCACTAAGAAATGGATTGAAAAGAAATTTGGTGTATCTGTAAAACCTGCAGAATAATGAATTGAGGCGGTCAATTGACCGCTTTTTATTTATCTAGAAGAGTATTTCTTATATAATAGTTCTAAGGAGGTCAATTTTATGGAATTTGATCAGTTATTAGAAGAAAGATATTCTGTTAGGAAGTTTTCTGAACAGAAGGTTGAAAAAGAAAAAATAGATAAAATATTAGAAGCTGCAAGAATAGCACCTACAGCTGTAAACTATCAGCCACAAAGAATTCTTGTAGTAGAAGATCCAGACAATCTTGCAAAACTAAAGGAATGTACTAGATATCATTTCCATGCACCTCTCGCAATGATTTTATGTTATGACAAGACTGTATCATGGAAGGATATGCATAATAGAGAATGTGGTGAAGTAGATGTGTCTATTGTGGCTACATATATGATGCTTAAACTCTTTGATTTAGGATTAGGGTCTACTTATGTAGGTTCTTTTGATTATAAGGAGTTAATCAAACAGTTTAATATTCCTGAAAACTATGTACCAGTGATGATCTTACCTATTGGTTATCAAAGAGAGGATTGTGTACCTGGACCAATGCATGATAAGAGAAAACCACTCAATGCGATTGTATCTTATGAGGAATATACACAGGGGGAATAATAATGGAGTTATTAATAAAACAATTAGAAGAACTTATTTCATCAAATGAATGGTTTGTGACTAACTTGTCCAATGCAAGTGCGTTACTCATGGATGCGATTGATGATTTAAGCTGGGTAGGTTTTTATATGATGAGAGCTGGGGAACTTGTTTTAGGTCCTTTCCAGGGTAAAGTGGCATGTACACATATTAAAGTAGGTAAAGGGGCCTGTGGTGTATGTGTACAGGGAGATCAGACAATTCTTATTGAAGATGTGACGACATTCCCAGGCTATATTGCCTGTGATGCAGAAGCAAAGTCTGAAATTGTAGTTCCTTTACATGATGAAGAAGGTAAAGTGATTGCGGTATTGGATGTTGATTCTAATAGTTTGGGTCGTTTTGGTGACAAGGAACAGGAATTATTTGAGGCTCTTGGAAAAGTATTAGAAAAATCATTATGGAGCGAAAAAGCAGACGTTTAAGTTATATTCTCAGACATTGTCCAGAAAGTATAGGTATTAAACTTGATGAACATGCTTATGGTGATGTGCAAAAGATATTAGAAGCGTTAAATATCACAATAGAAGACTTAGATATGATTGTGAGAGAAGATGAGAAACAGCGCTATTCATATAATGAAGATCATACAAGAATACGTGCGAATCAGGGACATTCTATTCCTGTGAATGTAGATTTAAAAGAAGTACAGCCACCTGATATTCTTTATCATGGTACAGCGACTCGTTTTGTACCTTCTATTTTAGAAGAAGGTATATTAAGTCAGACACGTCTTTATGTTCATCTTTCTCAAGACATAGAAACCGCAACGAAGGTTGGTTCAAGACACGGGAAACCATATGTCTTTACTATTGACACTAAACAGATGTATGAAGATGGATACAAGTTCTATCTCTCAGAAAACAATATCTATCTTACAAAGATTATACCTACAAAATACTTAAAGGCTTCCACTTAAGGAAGCTTTTTTGTGCTATACTTGTTGAGAGAATATGAAGGAGGGGTTTTATGACTCTAGATGAATTAAAGATTGGGGAAAGTGCTACAGTGACTTATGTAGGAGGCTCTGGGTCATTAAGACAACATTTCCTAGATATGGGTTTAATACCAGGTTCTGTTGTAACATTGGAAAAATTCGCCCCTATGGGTGATCCAATGGAATTACGTATTCATGGCTATGAGCTAACATTACGTTTAGATGATGCAAAAAAGATTGGAATAGATATGACTTCTAAAGGTGTAGAAGATCATACACCTATTCCACCTATTCAACACCATATTCATCCAGGACTCGGTGAAGGTGGTAAATATCATGATAAAGAGACTGAAAATCCTTTATCAGAAGGAACACAGATTACCTTTGCGTTAGCAGGTAACCAGAACTGTGGTAAAACTACATTATTTAATCAATTAACAGGTTCTAATCAACATGTAGGGAACTTCCCTGGTGTGACTGTTGATAGAAAGAGCGGATCTATTAAAGGACATCCAGAAACACTCGTTACTGATTTACCAGGTATTTATTCTTTGTCTCCTTATACAAGTGAAGAATTAGTATCTAGACAGTATATCTTAGATGAAAAACCTAAAGGAATCATCAACATCGTAGATGCAACAAATATAGAAAGAAACTTATATCTCACTATGCAGTTAATGGAACTTGATGTGCCAATGGTTCTAGCACTGAATATGATGGATGAAGTAAGAGGTAATGGTGGTTATGTTCATCTAAATAAGATGGAAGAACTATTGGGAATTCCAGTTGTCCCAATTTCTGCTGCTAAGAATGAAGGTATTGATGAACTAGTGAATCATGCCATCCATGTAGCAAAATATCAAGAAGCACCTTTAAGACAGGACTTTTGTGATGAAAATGATGAAGGTGGTGCAGTACATAGATGCTTACATGCCATCATGCATTTAATTGAAGACCATGCGCAAAGAGCAGGTATTCCATTACGTTTTGCGGCTAATAAACTAGTAGAAGGTGATGCAAGAGTAGAAGCAGCTCTAGACCTTGATACAAATGAAAAAGAAATGATTGAACATATCATTTCACAGATGGAAGAAGAAAGAGGATTAGACCGTACTGCCGCTATTGCGGATATGCGTTTTACCTTTATTAATAAATTAGTTAAAGAAACAGTAGTTAAACCACATGAAAGTAAAGAAAGAGAAAGAAGCCGTAAAATTGATGAAGTCTTAACAGGTAAGTATACAGGTGTTCCAGCTTTTATCATTATTATGGGGCTAGTATTCTTTTTAACATTTAATGTATTTGGTGCCTGGGGACAGTCACTTATGGAAATAGGTGTTGATGCTTTGACTAAAGTTGTAGACAAAGGACTTACTGCTTGGAATATTAACCCAGTACTACATTCATTAGTCATTGATGGTGTATTCCAGGGTGTTGGTTCTATTATTAGTTTCTTACCTATTATCGTTATTTTATTCTTCTTCTTATCATTACTAGAAGATACAGGATATATGGCGCGTGTTGCCTTTGTAAGTGATAAACTATTAAGAAAGATTGGTTTATCAGGAAGAAGTATTGTGCCAATGTTGATTGGATTTGGATGTTCTGTGCCAAGTGTTATGGCCAGCCGTACACTCCCTTCAGAACGTGACCGTAAGATGACAATCATGTTGACACCATTTATGAGCTGTACTGCAAAGCTTCCAATCTATGCATTCTTTGCAGCTGCATTCTTCCCAAAACAAGCCGGCTTAGTCATGGTTGGATTATATATCTTTGGCATTGTGATGGGTATTATTACAGCTCTTATTTCTAAGCGTTTCTTATTCAAGGGTGAAGCTGTTCCATTTGTGATGGAACTTCCTAATTATCGTATGCCAAGCGCAAAAACTACCTTCCAGTTATTATGGGAAAAAGCGAAGGATTTCTTACAAAGGGCTTTTGGTATTATCTTTATTGCTTCTATTGTCATTTGGTTCTTACAGAGTTTTAATTTAAGACTAGATTTAGTTTCTAATTCACAGGATAGTATTCTAGCAATGGTGGCAGGATTTATTGCGCCAATCTTCAAACCGTTAGGTTTTGGTGATTGGAGAATCTCTACATCACTTATTGCTGGATTTATGGCAAAAGAAAGTGTTGTTTCTACACTCTCAGTATTATTCAAAGGAACAGAATCTTTAATGACAATACTTACACCTCTAGGTGCATTATCACTCTTAATATTCTGTTTATTATATACACCTTGCGTGGCAGCTATCGCTTCTATTAGAAGAGAACTAGGTGGTCCATGGGCTGTGAAGATAGTCATCTTCCAGTGTGTCATTGCCTGGATTTGTGCCTTTATCGTACATACTATTGGATTACTCTTCATATAATTATTTTTTTCAAAATAGTTGTAATGTTTGATACATTTATTGTGATTAATTATAATAAATGTATTGAAGGAGGTGTTCATCATGAAACTATCTAAAATCATACTTTATTCAGATGCGAAAGGACGTGGAGTAAAACCGGATGCTTGTGTAGAAGTCAGTCAGCGTTTGACAATCCTGCATGATGGACACATCTGGTTTACTGGATACAATTACGGAGATGGATTCAATTCTAGAAGAATTATTAGACGTAAAAGAGTGAATATAGGACAAGAAAAAGCTGAAACACTCTTAGAACTATTAAAAGAATTCTTTCTTGAATCTTCTAATCATCCATCCTCTACAAATCGTGATTGGTGGCGTATTCAGTTAATTGATGAAGACGGAAATGAATACAACTATAATGTATCTATTGTAGGAGAAGTCATTCTTAAAGAAATAGATCTCACACAATATATGAGAAATATTATTCCTATAGATGATATGTATTTGTTTGGGAACAAGGATTCACACAATTTGACATAATCGAATTATAATCTTAACACATTCGTTAAGTATTATATGTATTGTAGTCAAGCAATCCCTTCCCTTCGTTAGACTACAAAGTACAAGTGTAAATATAAGAAAGAAGATAAGTGTTCCCCATGCTTATCTTTTTTCTTTATCACATAGTTTGAATTAACTAATTGATTTATGTAGTATGAGTAAGGGAGGTGTTCATATGGTTTTAATTATACCTTTTATAGGAACAACACTAGGTGCGGCCTGTGTGTTCTTTATGAAAAAAGAATTAAGTTTAAATATACAAAAAGCACTCACTGGATTTGCGGCAGGTGTAATGGTGGCTGCCTCTATCTGGAGTTTAATCATTCCATCACTTGATCAATCTTCTACCTTTATTCCTGCACTTATAGGATTTTGGTTAGGTATACTATTCTTATTATTACTTGATCATTTGATTCCTCATATGCATTTAGATCATAGTCAGGAAGGACCACGTAGTCACTTGTCTCAAACGATCAAGTTAGTACTTGCAGTCACTATTCACAACATTCCTGAAGGAATGGCAGTAGGTGTTGTCTATGCGTCTTATTTATCAGGTAATGAAGGAATAACTGCCATGGGAGCACTTGCTTTATCAATAGGTATCGCAATACAGAACTTTCCAGAAGGCGCAATTGTATCCATGCCTTTAAGAAGTACAGGAGTGTCTCGATTGAAGTCTTTTATGTATGGCACATTGTCAGGTATTGTAGAACCTATCGGAGGTTTTATTACAGTCTTATTATCAAGTTATATTATCTCAGTGATGCCTTATCTACTTAGTTTTGCGGCAGGTGCTATGATGTATGTTGTAGTAGAAGAATTAATTCCTGAAATGAGTCAGGGAGAACATTCACATTTAGGTGTATTATTATTTTCAGTAGGATTTACTTTGATGATGGTTCTAGATGTCGCATTAGGTTAATTCGTAGTATTCGTCTTTACTATTATTTGAATTAAGCATAAGATAGATATAAGAGGTGAAATAAATGAGAAAGATATTCATAGTTTTATTGATGTCTTTGTTTTTTATAAGCCCAGTTTATGCAGATAATCATGTAGTCAATGTCAACTATGATGGTGAAGTGACGACTGTTTCTGGAGAAGCACCATCACTCCCATTAAAGGCGAAGGTAACCTTCTATGATGGTAGTGAGAAGGAATATGATATTGACTGGAATACATTTGATGAAAGCTTATATAAGACAAGAAATGCGAGTCAATTTACTGTCACAGGCTCTATTGCAGACTTACAGGTAACCACTAGCTGTATAGTGAATGTAGAAGCAGCTAAAATAACACATATTGGTGATTTAGCTAATAAAACAGTAACTATAGGAGAAGCACTTTCTTTACCTGCAACTGCTTCTGTAACATGGTCTAATGGAGATCAATCAAATGAAATCATACGCTGGGATAATTATGATAATAATGCTTTAAAGTATGTGCATACATTTTCTTTAAATGGTCATATTTATGATCAGACTATTACACAGACAGTTCATGTAAAGTATGCGTCTGTTACAAGTGTAAGTGTTCCTGCAGTTGTTTATACAACTACAGGAGTAGAAGCACAATTACCACAATATGCGACTGTTAGTTATTCTAATAAGACAAGCAAGAAGGTTAAGATTATCTGGAATAATCAGATTTTTAATGAAGCAGGTAAATATACAGTTTATGGTAAGTTATATCAGTCTACACGTAAAGTATCAATACGAGTAGAAGTAAAGAAAAATGAAGACACTACTACAGAAACACCAAAACAGGAAGAACCTGTAAAAAAGACTAAGAAGAAGACTAAGAAGGTTCAAAAAGAAGAGAAGTCATCTTTTTCTTATGTAATCGCATTAGTTGTATTCACAGCTATTTTATTTGGTTTTATCACATTAATTTATTAAAAGAAAGATTAGAATCAAGGAGAATCGTTAAGGATTCTCTTTCTATTTTATTAATAAGGTAAGCGCTTACTGGAGGACAAGTATGGATGAAATAAGGGGTGTTAGAAAAAAGAATGTTGTTAAGATTATTCAGTCGTTAGTAAAACAAGGAGGGTGTACAAAGAATGAATTAGTATTCTATACTGGTTTATCTTTATCTACGATTGATAGTCTTTTAGAAGAGATGTTGAAAAGTAATCTTGTGATTAAAGAAGGATATAGAGAATCTACTGGTGGAAGACCTAGTATGGGCTATCAAGTCAATGGAGAGTTTTCACAAACATTATGTATATATGCTTATAAGCATGATAAGACAATAACAGTTATAGGACGTCTTTATAATCTTTATAGTGAGATGATGGAAGAAAAGAGAAGGGATATACCTAAGCTAGACCGTGATGTATTGTGTTCTTTTATAGATGAGATGTTGAATGCACAGGTACATACAATATGTCTCTCATTACCTGATTGTGATATAGATATAAAGAATCGTTATAAACAACGAGTATTTGTAAAGAATGATGTGTATATGGGGGCTATAGGCGTTTATATTAAGCATATGCAGTATGATTCTATTGTATTGTTGGATTCAAAGAATGATTCACGTCTAGGAATAGTTATTAATGGTCATCTTGTAGAAGGAAAGAGTTCTATTGCTGGACAAACTTATTTCATGCCTGTTATAAATCATGAAGATTATAAGAATAGAAGATCGATGAAAGGTAGAAGTAAAAGACTTGTTTTAGAATTACAGAATATTATTGGAATGTTGAATCCTGAAGCTATTGTAATATGTGCTCAAAGTATTGATGAACATTATGTAGAAGAAGAACTATTAAAGATATTTAAGATGAGTGATATGCCTCATTTGATTTATATTGATAATTATATTGATGAAGTCATGTTAGGTATGGAGAGTATAAGTAAAGATAGCTTATTTGACAAAATATCAAGATAAAGTATGATGGTAGAAAGGGGTGAAAAAGATGTCACAGACAGTATTAATTACAGGTGCTTCTAATGGAATAGGGAAAGCATGTGCACGTGTATTTGCGAGAAAAGGATATGATCTTGTACTTCTTGCACGTCATAGAGAAAAATTAGAAGCAGTGAAAGCAGAATTATCTGAATATAATGTACAGATCAAAGTGATTGCGATGGATCTGACAGGAGAAGATGCTGCCGTAGATCTATATAATGATTTAGTACTTGATGATATAAGTATTGATATTCTAGTCAATAATGCAGGTTTTGGAGATCATGGTGCTTTTCATGATTCATCATGGGAAAAACAGAAGAAGATGGTTTTATTGAATATAGTGGCTTTAATGCAGATGACTTATGTATTTGGCCAGTCAATGAAACGTAGAAAGAAAGGCCGTATATTGAATGTGGCTTCTATTGCCGGACTTTGTGCCGGACCTTATATGTCTACTTATTATGCAACGAAAGCTTTTGTATTATCTTTTAGTGAATCTATTGCCTATGAACTGAAAGACTATAATGTAGAAGTATCATGTTTATGTCCTGGCCCTACTAAAACAGGATTTATGGATGTAGCCAACTTAGGTCAGTCTCCAATGTTTAAATTATTTAAACCACAGTCTGCAGAGGCTGTTGCGGAAATAGGTATACAAGGTTTATTTGATAATCGTTTAGTTCAGTTTACTGGTTTATCAGGATACTTATTAAATATTGCGACAAGATTCCTACCACGCTCATTTTTAAGTTCATGCACAGGATTTGTGAACGGAAAGAGAAAAGTATGATTGAACATCCATTAGAACCAATCATAGATGAACAATGTGAAGTATTAATATTAGGAAGTTTCCCTTCAGTTAAATCAAGGGAAATTTCTTTCTATTATGGTCATCCTCAAAATAGATTTTGGAAGATTATTGGTACAATCACACAAACAGACTATGAAACAATAGAAGATAAGAAAAAGATGTTATTGGAACACCATATTGCGATATGGGATATTATTCATTCATGTACTATTACAGGAAGCAGTGATGCCTCTATTAAGGATGTTGTACCCAACGATATAAAGACATTAATACAAGGTACAAATATCAAGAGGATATATTGTAACGGTGGAACATCTTTGAAACTTTATAAGAAGTACCAGGAAAAAGAAACAGGAATAAAGGCTATACTTTTACCTTCCTCTTCTCCTGCCAATGCCCGTTACAGATTAAGTGATTTAGTCGATATATGGAAGAAAAAATTGACTTTATAATAACCTTTATGTATGATTAATCATGTTAATCAAGGAGGACATATATGGAATCAATCGCATTATGGTTTGCAGGAACATTAGGTAAATACATTTCATCTAAGCTTGCAGTATTTATTGTATCTTTAGTTCCTATTCTTGAATGTCGTGGAGGATTAATTGCATCAGCATTATTAAAAGTAGATATTCGTTATGCAGTACCTCTATGTATTCTAGGAAATATCTTACCAATTCCATTTATTTTATTATTTATTAAACGTATATTTAAATGGCTTAAGAAGTTTAACTTCTCTAGACCATTAATTGAAAAACTAGAAAACCGTGCTATGAACAAGAGTAAGAATATGAGTAATGGTGAATTCTTAGGACTCTTATTATTCGTAGGAATTCCATTACCAGGTACTGGTGCATGGACAGGTTCTTTAGTGGCCGCATTACTTGATATGGACTTTAAGAAGGCTATTACAGCTATCTTCTTAGGTATCTTACTTGCAACACTTATTGTTGGTTCATTATCATATGGCTTATTAGCTGCATTCTAAAAGAGAGACTAATCATCTCTCTTTTTATATTCCTCTAATATTTCCTGCATTTTTACTAATCCTCGTTCACAGTTTGGATGAAGTAGATCACAGCTTCTTGCACATCCTAAACAGAATTCATTTTCTAATATCTTTAGTTCTTCCTCTTCCATAATCTTCACCTCAACTTATTATAAGAATAATTTTCTTTGATTGACAAGCGATATGAATTTGGTAGAATGAAATTAATTAAAGGGGAGTAGCTCTTACAGAACTGTTCGTCAACACGTTATGATTTACATAACCGGATTGTTTTGGTCATTTATGATCAGCGAGACCTTTAATAAAACGATTGTTTTTATTAAAGGAGGAATTCAAATGTATAAAAAAACAATTGAAGAAGTAGTAAACTCTTTAGATACAAATATTGAAAAGGGACTGACTTCTTCTGAAGCAAAGAAGAGACAAGGCATATATGGTACCAATGAACTAGAAAAGCCACAGAAAAGGTCTCTTCTTTTACGTTTTCTAGATCAATTCAAGGATGCAATGATTATTATTTTAATTATTGCAGCAGTGATATCTATTGTTGTAGAACCAGGAGACTGGATTGATTCTCTTATTATCGTAATAGTCGTTATGATGAATGCGATTCTAGGTGTTGTATTAGAGAGTCATGCAGAAAAGAGTCTTGAATCATTACAGGAATTATCTGCACCACAATCTAAGGTATTAAGAGATGGTGTGAAACAGACTATTGCCTCTAAGGAATTAGTGCCTGGTGATATTATTATTCTTGAAACAGGGGATATGATTCCTAGTGATGCACGTTTAATTGAAGCTTATAACTTAAAGGTGGATGAATCAGCCTTAACAGGTGAATCTGTTCCTGTAGAAAAGACAACGGATCCTATTAGTCAGGATGTTGTGATTGGCGACCAGACAAATATGGTCTTCTCTTCTACAGTAGTCACTTATGGTCGTGGTAAAGCAATAGTGACATCTACTGGTATGAAGAATGAAGTAGGTAAGATAGCTGGCATGTTGAATGCGAGTGAAAAGGAATTAACACCTTTACAGGTTAAATTAAATGAAATTGGTAAAACAATTGGATTACTTTGTATTGTAATCTGTGTGATTGTATTTATTCTTGAATCATTGAGCGGTATTAGCTGGTTAGAATCATTTAAGACAGCTGTTGCCTTAGCTGTTGCAGCTGTACCAGAAGGACTTGCAGCTACTGTTACTATTGTCTTAGCTGTCAGCGTGACTAAGATGGTTAAACAGCATGCCATTATTCGTAAACTACCTGCAGTAGAAACATTAGGTAGTACTTCTATTGTATGTTCTGATAAGACAGGTACATTAACACAAAATAAGATGACTATCTTAAAGACTTACTTAGATGGTGATGAAGTAAAAGACTTAGGAGATGCAGATTCTAAGACTGTTGATATGTTGAATGCATTTACTCTATGTTCTGATGCTTCTATTGATGATGGTAAGGTACTAGGTGATCCTACTGAAGTTGCTTTAGTAGAAGCAAGTAAAAAGATGAACTTTGAAAAGAAAGCACTCATGGAAAAGCATCCACGTGTAGGAGAATTAGCTTTTGATTCCGATCGTAAGATGATGAGTGTTATTGTGAAGGATGGAGATCATTATGTGTCTATTACTAAAGGTGGACCTGATGTGATCTTAAATAGATGTCGTGATGTAGATAGTGATCAGGCTATGACTGCCAATGATGAAATGGCTAAAGATGCATTAAGAGTTTTAGCTGTGGCAGTGAAGATATATGATACAATGCCTACTCACATTACAGTAGAAGAAATAGAAAATGATATGGACTTTATTGGGTTTGTAGGTATGATTGACCCGGCTCGTCCAGAAGCAAAAGAAGCCATTAGAGTTGCTAAGCATGCAGGTGTGCGTACTATTATGATCACTGGTGACCATAAGACAACAGCGACTGCCATTGCGAAAGATTTAGGTATTTTAAATGAGGGACAGGAAGTTATTTCTGGTGAAGAATTATCTCAGATGTCTCAGGAAGAACTAGAAAAGAATGTAGAAAAATATAGTGTTTATGCACGTGTGGCTCCTGAACATAAAGTCAATATTGTCAAAGCATGGAAATCAAAGAATAAGATTGTTGCTATGACAGGGGATGGTGTCAATGATGCACCAGCCTTAAAGACTGCAGATATTGGCTGTGCTATGGGTATTACAGGTACAGATGTAGCGAAGAATGCTGCTACTATGATCCTAACAGATGATAACTTTGCGACAATTATTCAGTCTATTAAACAGGGTCGTGGTATTTTTGATAATATCCAGAAGGATGTACAGTTCTTATTATCAAGTAATATTGGTGAAGTATTAGCTATCTTCTTAGCTTCTATTATTGCGTTAATTAATCCTTCTTGGGGATTTGGTGTACCACTATTACCTATTCATTTATTATGGATTAACCTAATCACAGATGCTTTACCAGCCTTTGCGATTGGTTTAGAACCAGCTGAAGATGATATCATGGATAGAAAACCAAGAGAAAAGGATGAAGGTTTCTTTGCGAATGGCTTAATGGTGAAAGTCATCTGGCAGGGTGTTATGGTAGGTTTACTTACTTTAGTTTCTTATTCAATTGGTCAGTATTTCAGTAATCATGAATATGCGATGACTATGGCCTTTATTACTATGTCAGGTGCTGAATTATGTCATGCTTTTAACGTAAAGAGTCATCATTCAGTATTTAATAAACAAGTATTCAACAATAAATATTTATGGGGTGCAACAGCTTTGGGTCTTGTATTACAGTTAGCCATCATCTTTACACCTCTTTCTCACTTATTTAGTTTAGTGCCTCTTGATCCATCTCATTTCGCGATTGCAGCATTACTTGCATTCTCAGTTATCCCAATCGTAGAAATCTCTAAACGTTTCAATAAACGTTAACACCTGCATCGCAGGTGTTTTTTTACTATTTCTATTGCATTTATCTAATGAGAGTAGTATTATTTAGTTAGTAAAGGCTAACCCCTTTACTAAACACAACATATCCTTTCATATTCTCAGTTCCTTTAAACAGAGGACATAAAAAAATCACAGGACGGCACACACCTGTGATTTTTTTATTTAGATCTTATTTTTAAAATAAGCTTTTAAAGCTTCAAAAGTTTCTGGTGAAATATAATGTTCGATACGACATGCATCCTGTGAAGCAGTAGATTCACTAACACCAATATGAATTAAGATATTTCTTAATTCAGTATGTCTTTCAAATATCATATTCGCAATCTTAGCACCAGCGTCTGTTAATGTAATGGCACCATCTTCATCCATGTTGATGAGTTCCTTCTCTTTTAATCTTTTCATCTGTTGTGAAATAGTAGGTTTAGAGAAATTCATTTCACGGGCGATATCAATGGAACGCACATGTCCTTTCTTCTTCTGAATAACTAATATAGTTTCTAAGTACATTTCTGTAGATTCACTCATCTTATTCACCTCATTTACATCATTATAGCATAAAAATTCAAATAATGAAAAAGTTAGGCTTTACTAATATTTTTGTTGACATATAAAAATAGTAAGTCTATACTAATATTGAAGTTAGAAAAGGCTAATTAGTTTAGTCTAATCATCTGAGGAGGCGGAGTATATGCCAATTAGTATGGCAAATCCTGGAGATACAGTCATTATTAGACGTATTACAGGAACTGATAAAGTAAAGAATCATCTAGCAGAACTTGGTTTTGTGGTAGATGGGGAAGTGACTATTATCAGTAAAGTGGATAACGGAATTATTTGTAATGTGAAAGGTAGTAGGATTGCGCTTTCTGAACAGATGGCGAATCGTATATTGTTTTAAGGGAGGAGCAACATGAACTTAAAAGATGTAAAAGTGGGCGAAACAGTAACTATTAAAAAAGTAACTGGTACAGGTCCAGTAAAAAGAAGAATTATGGATATGGGTTTAACTAAAGGACAGAGTGTTTATGTAAGAAAAGTTGCACCTTTAGGAGATCCAGTAGAAATTACAGTACGTGGTTATGAATTATCTTTGCGTAAAGCAGATGCGCAGATGATTGAAGTGGAGGAATAGTTATGAAGATAGCGTTAGCGGGTAACCCTAACTCTGGTAAAACAACGTTATTCAATGCACTGACTGGTAGTACTCAGTATGTTGGTAACTGGCCAGGGGTTACAGTTGAAAAGAAAGATGGGAAACTAAAAGGTCATAAAGATGTGACTATCCAGGATTTACCTGGTATTTATTCATTATCTCCTTATACACTTGAAGAAGTTGTTACAAGAAGATATTTAATTAATGAAACACCTGATGCAATCATTAATATCATTGATGGAACTAACCTAGAAAGAAACCTATATTTAACAACTCAGTTAGCTGAATTAGGTATTCCTATGGTTTTAGCTGTCAACATGTATGATATCATCGAAAAGAAGGGTGATAAGATTGACTTAGATCAGTTAGGTCAGTTATTTGGTTGTAAAGCAATGACTTTATCCGCATTAAAGGATAAAGGGACCCAGGAAGTGGCAGAAGAAGCTATTAAGCTTGCACACAACCATAAGGTATCAGAACATCCTCATGTATTCGTTGGTTCTGTAGAACATGCTTTAGCACATATTGAAGAATCAATTGAAAATAAAGTAGATGCATCTAAGTTAAGATGGTTTGCAGTTAAGGTATTTGAAAGAGATGAAAAGGTATTGGCTGAACTTAAATTAGATCAGGCAGTATTAAATGAAATCGAAGGTCATATTGCGGATTGTGAAACAGAAATGGATGATGATTCAGAATCTATTATCACAAACCAGAGATATACTTTTATTAAGAATTCTATTAACAAGGTTCTTACAAAGAAGAATCCACATCAGACATTATCTACATCAGATAAGATTGATAAGATTGTCACTAACAGATTCTTAGCTTTACCAATCTTCGTATTAATTATGTGGCTTGTTTATTACATCTCAGTATCTACAGTAGGTAGTTGGATGACTGACTGGGTGAATGATGTATTATTTGGAGAAATCATTCCACCTGCAGTAGAAACTTTCCTTAAATCAATTGGTTGTGCTGCTCCATTAATCAGCTTAATTAATGATGGTATTATCGCTGGTGTTGGTACAGTATTAGGTTTCGTACCACAGATGGCACTGATCTTCTTATTCTTAGCTATTCTTGAAGATTCAGGATATATGGCAAGAATTGCCTTCATTATGGATAGATTATTACGTAAGTTCGGTTTATCTGGTAAATCATTCATCCCTATCTTAATTGGTACAGGATGTGGTGTTCCAGCCGTTATGGGTACACGTACTATTGAAAATGAATCAGATAGAAGAATGACTATTATGTTATGTACATTTATTCCTTGTGGTGCGAAGACTGTTATTATTGGTATGATCACTTCAGCATTCTTCCCAGGCAACATTTGGATTGCGCCAGCAATGTATTTCTTAGGTATTTTAGTTATTATCTTATCAGGTATCGCATTAAAGAAGACTCGTTTCTTTGCAGGTGATCCAGCACCATTCGTAATGGAATTACCAGCATACCATATTCCTACATTAAGAGGTGTATTCATCCATGTTTGGGAACGTGCAAAAGCATTCATGATTAAAGCAGGTACTATTATCTTTAGTATTTGTATCATAGTATGGTTATTATCTACATTTAACTTCTCATTCCAGATGGTTGAAGTTGAAAACTCAATGTTAGCCTCTATTGGTCATGTATTTGCAACATTATTCGCACCATTAGGTATTGAAAACTGGAAAGGTTCAGTAGCTGTTATTTCAGCATTAGCTGCTAAGGAACAGGCTATTTCTACTATCTCTATCTTAAATCACATGGGTGATGCAGATTCAGGTGCGAAGGCAATTCATGCTATGGTGAATACTTTCTCTGCAATGGGTGGCTTCTCATTCATGATTTTGAACTTATTCGATCCACCATGCATTGCCGCTATTGGTACAATCATGAGAGAAATGGGTTCTAAGTTCTGGGGATGGTTCGCCGTATTATACCAGTTGGTATTAGGTTATGTATTAGCTATGATCACTTATCAGTTAGGTTCATGGTTATTCTATGGTGCAACATTCGGATTAGGTCAGATTCTATCAATCGTATGTATTTTAGTCATGATCTACTTCATTGTAAGACCAGCACCTAAACCAGAATTAAAGACACAGAGAGCTTAATCAATTATGGGTAACATCATAGTTGCGGCTATTGTTGTTGTTTTGCTCATTATAGGTGTTCTTCACTACAAGAAGACATTACAGTCAGGATGTTGTGGTGAACACGATCAAATAAAGAAAATAGGTACGGGGGATAAGGATAAAAATCTTTATCCCTATCGTACTATTCTTCATATTGACGATATGTTCTGCAAGAACTGTGCAGCAACAATAGAAAATGCGTTTAATCAACATAAAGAATATCTTGCATCAGTAAACATGAATAAGAAAGAAATCACTATTCTTTCTATGAATCAACCTGATCTAGAAACATATAAACAGATGATCATCAAACTTGGTTATATGCCAAGATAATTGTATAATAGAAGCAAGGAGGAGATAGTATGGGTACAATTATAGTAAGTATTTTATTAGTTATCTGGATTTGTCTTGTCCTTAGAACTATATATAAAAATAAGAAAAAAGGCATAGGTGTCTGTGGACATAATTGTAATACATGTGGCACAAATGATCTATGTCATGCTGATCTCTATAAAATGTATCGTGAAGAGATGCGTAAAGAAGAGCACGCTTAGTGTTCTTCTTTTTTTAGTTTGAGCATATTCATTGAATTATATCTCAAAAGGACTATAGTATAAGTAGTAATAATTACTATATACGAAAGGAGGAATCATAATATGAAATGGGTATGTAAAGTATGTGGATATGTGTATGAAGGTGATGAATTACCTGAAGATTATGTATGTCCACTATGTGGTGTAGGACCAGAAGAATTTGAAAAAGTAGAAGAATAATATAATTATTTTTCAAAGCAAAAAAGGCTGTAACGCTTAAGGTAGTAGTCAATACTATCTGTTCGTTACAGCCTTTTAATCTGGCAGGGAATACACCTAGTTTTTTAAAGAATATGTAAGTGTTGTGTATTTTGATTAGGTTTGATTTATTTAGTTGTTTGATATGATATAGTAGAGTGGAATGGAGAGGTGAATATGAAGAAAATATTAATTTTATTAGTGACAATGATGTTATGTGCCTGCTCACCTGCAGAACCTATGTCACTCAAAGACAGCTATGGACAGTACAAACAAGAGAAAATCGTATATGCGAATAAGAAGGATTACATAAAGAAGAAGGATGCTTATAATGCGTATCTTGTTTATGAAATCAATAAAGATGCATGTACATTTGAAAGTGATTTAAAGTATCAGAATATCCAGTATAAGAAGGTTGAACTATCAAAAGATGAGAAAGAAAAAGTTCCTGAAGCACTCATCAAATACAACCTTTATGAAGGTGAAAAACAGTTAGGTATTGCAGTTTACTTAGGTGAAGAAACTGTTTATATTTCTAGCTATGATCAATATGATGGTAAACCTGTATATATTGCGAAAATGAAAAAAATCACGAATAAGAGTTAAAATTTACGAAAAACAGAAAATAAATAATTTTGTTTATATTTAAAGAAAAATTATTGACAAAGTAAAAAAGTGATTGTATTATAGACCCAAGTTAAATAAACAAATCGATGAACGAGAAGAGTATCTTACAATCACCTACAGCGAGATGACATAGAGTGGAAGGCCATCAGGAAGATATAAGAGAAACGCACTCGGGAGAGTCTGTTGGAATTGAGTATAACAGAACGTGAATCTGCGTTAATGAAGAGGTGGTTTGTATGATACAAGCAACTAGAGTGGTACCGCGTTTATATACGTCTCTGGATTAATCCAGAGGCGTTTTTTGTTTATTAAAGGGGTGTTTGATATGAAGGAACGACGATCTAGTTAAGTAGTGGGGCATTAAAATAAAACATCAAACATTTAAAGGAGAAGAAAATTATGGAAAAGAAAACATTTAAGAAAGTTGTATTAGCTTATAGTGGAGGATTAGATACTTCAATTATTATTTCTTGGTTAAAGGAAAATTATGGCTGTGAAGTTATTGCAGTTGCTGCTGATGTGGGACAGGGTGCTGGAGAACTTGATGGTCTTGATGAAAAGGCTGCAAAGACAGGTGCTTCTAAGTATATTTGTGTAGATTGTAAACCTGAATTTGTTAAGGATTTCTGTTTTGAAGCAGTTAAAGCCAATGCATTATATGAAGGTAAATATATGTTAGGTACTTCTCTTGCAAGACCAATTATTGCGAAGAAGTTAGTAGATATCGCTTTAGAAGAAGGTGCAGATGCAATCTGTCATGGATGTACCGGTAAAGGTAATGACCAGGTAAGATTTGAATTAGCTATTAAAGCATTCGCACCAGATATGCCTATTATCGCTCCTTGGAGAGAATGGGATATTAAATCAAGAGAAGAAGAAATCGAATATGCTGAAGCAAGAAAGATTCCTCTAAAGATCAACAGAGAAACAAACTACTCTAAAGATAAGAACTTATGGCATTTATCTCATGAAGGTTTAGATCTTGAAGATCCAGCTAATGAACCTAAGTATGATGAAATCCTAGAAATGGGTGTTTCACCAGAAAAGGCACCAGATGTTCCAACATATATCACTTTAACTTTTGAAAAGGGTGAAGCTGTCGCATTAAATGGTGAAAAACTTGAACCAGTAGAAATGTTAGCTAAGTTAAATGAAATCGGTGGTGCAAACGGTGTTGGTATCGCAGATATGGTTGAAAACAGACTTGTTGGTATGAAATCAAGAGGTGTATATGAAACACCAGGTGGAACTATTTTATATGCAGCACATCAGAACCTAGAAGAAATTACTGTAGATAAAGAAACACAGCATTTCAAACAGCAGGTAAGCTTAAAGCTTGCTGATAATATCTATAACGGTCAGTGGTATACACCTCTTACTGAAGCATTACTTGCATTTGTAGATAAGACTCAGGAAAACGTAAATGGTGATGTTAAACTTAAATTATATAAGGGTAATATCGTAGGTGCTGGTGTAACATCTCCAGATACATTACATGATTTACAGACAGCATCATTTGATGAAGATGATGATTATGATCAGTATGATGCTAAAGGATTCATCACATTATACGGTTTACCAATCAAGGTAAAAGCTAAGTTAGATCAGAAGAAAAAGAAATAGGAGTTTAAGATATGGTATTGTGGAAAGGTAGATTTTCTAAAGAATTAAATCATGAAGTGAATGCATTCAATTCATCTCTTTCATTCGATCATCGTATGTATAAGCAGGATATTAGAGGATCTCTTGCTCATGCAAAGATGTTATGTAAACAGAGTATTATTGAAGAGAAAGATTATGAAGAGATTGTAGAAGGTTTAAATGCAATTTTAAAAGAGATTGAAGAGGGTACACTCCTCTTTGATCCTGAAGCTGAAGATATTCATATGTTTGTGGAAAGTGAACTCACAAAACGTTATCCAGTAGCTGGTAAAAAACTACATACAGGACGTTCTAGAAATGATCAGGTTGCATTAGATCTTCGTTTATATGCACATGATGAAATTCTAGAAATCAAGAAGATGTTAGTGAACCTGATTCATACATTAACAGATTTAGCTGAACACAACCTTGATACAATCATGCCAGGATATACACACTTACAAAGAGCACAGCCTATTACTTTTGCACATCATTTAATGGCTTATGCATCAATGTTCTTAAGAGATATTGATCGTTTAGAAGATGTTGATAAGAGACTTTATGTATCACCTCTAGGAAGTGGTGCACTTGCAACAACAACTTATCCATTAGATAGACCATTTGTGGCAGAAGAATTAGGTATGTATGATATTATGTATAACTCTTTAGATGGTGTGAGTGATCGTGATTATGCGATTGAGTTATCAAGTGCCTTAGCCACAATCATGATGCATTTATCAAGATTCTCAGAAGAAGTGATTCTATGGTGTTCATGGGAATTCAAATTCATTGATCTTGATGATGCCTATGCAACAGGTTCTTCTATTATGCCTCAGAAGAAGAATCCAGATATTGCAGAATTAGTAAGAGGTAAGAGTGCAAGAGTCATTGGTGATGTGAATACATTACTTACAATGATGAAGGGACTCCCTCTTGCTTACAATAAAGACATGCAGGAAGATAAAGAAGCTTTATTTGATGCAATTGATGAAGTTAAGCTTTGTCTTCCAGTCTTTACAGATATGATGGCAACTATTACTGTTCATAAAGATAAGATGAGAGATGCTGCTGCAAGAGGATTTATTAATGCGACAGATTGTGCAGATTATCTCACTAAGAAAGGTATGCCATTTAGAGATGCTTATAAGATTACTGGGGAACTTGTAAGATACTGTATTGAACATGGAGAAACATTAGAAACACTTCCTCTAGATGTTTATACAGGTTATACTGATATGTTTGGTGAAGATGTTTATCAGGCTATTTCATTAGAAACATGTCTTAACAACAGAGCAGTTGTTGGTGGACCTTCTCCTAAAATTGAGATGGAGAATATTCATAGAATCAATCAGAAAGTGAGTGGATATTGTGATTAAAGCAGGTATTATTGGTGCAAGTGGTTATGCAGGATGTGAACTATTAAGAATCTTATTAATGCATCCTAAAGCAGAAGTAACAGCTATTTCTTCACATAGCTATACTGGTAAGAAGATTTATGATCTTTATCCTAACTTCTATCAGGTATGTGATTTAGAGTTTATTGAAGATACAGAAGTCATTGAGAAAGCAGATATTATTTTTGCATCACTTCCTCATGGCTTATCTGAAAAGTATGCCAAGACATGTGTAGAAAAGGGTAAGAAGTTTATTGATTTAGGGGCTGACTTCAGACTTGATAAAGAAGAAGATTATCAGAAATGGTATGGTTTAGATTATAACCTACCAGAACTTCATAAGAATCAGGTATATGGGTTACCTGAAGTCAATAGAGATAAGATCAAGGATGCTACTATTATTGGAAATCCTGGTTGTTATCCCACAACTATTACTTTAGGCCTCTATCCTTTATTAAAGAATAAACTCAATGTATCACAAAAGATCATTATTGATTCAGCATCAGGTACAACAGGTGCTGGTAAGAACTTAAGTGATGGTATGCATTTCCCAAGATGTAATGAATCGTTCCATCCTTATAAAGTAGGTGTACATAGACATACACCAGAAATTGAACAGGAATTAAGTAAGATGAATGAAAAAGATGTACATATCACATTTGTCCCTCATTTACTTCCTGTAGACCGTGGCATTGTTTCTACTATTTATGTTCCTGTAGATCAGTCTTTAGAAGAAATCTATGAAACATATGTAGAAGCATATAAGGATGAACAGTTTGTGAGAGTATTACCTCTTGGACAGGTCGCAGACTTAAAGTTTGTGAAAGCATCTAACTATTGTGATATTTCATTACATATGGATGAACGTGATCATACATTAATTGTAGTGTCTACAATTGATAATATGGTGAAAGGTTCTGCTGGTCAGGCAGTACAGAATATGAATATTATGTATGGACTCGATGAGAATACAGGTTTAAATCTTGTCGCTCCATCATTCTAAGGAGGATGTTATGAAAGATATACTTGGTGGTGTTTGTGCACCAATTGGATTTAGCGCAAATGGTATTCATGCAGGAATGAGAAAGAATAAATCTAAGAAGGATTTATCTCTTATTGTGAGTGAAGAGTTATGTACAGCAGCTGCAACATATACACAAAATAAAGTAAAAGGTGCTCCTTTGACAGTTACAAAGCAGCATTTAAAGAATGGTCGTGCAAGAGCAATTATCTGTAACTCAGGTAATGCGAATACATGTAATTCAAATGGTATTGAGCTTGCGAATGAAGTATGTGCTCTAGCTGCAAAGGAATTAGGTTTAAAGGAAGATGATATTATTGTCGCTTCTACTGGTGTTATTGGTCAGCCTATGTCTATTGATCCTTTTAAAGATCATATGAAAGAACTTGTAAAGGGATTAAATGTAGATGGGTCTCATGATGCATGTTATGGAATCATGACAACTGATACACAGCCTAAAGAATATGCAGTAGAGTTTAAATTAGGTAATACAAAATGTCATATTGGAGCTATCGCAAAGGGTTCTGGTATGATTCATCCAAATATGGCAACAATGCTTGCTTTTGTCACAAGTGATGTAGCTATTTCTAAAGAATGTCTAGAAGCAATGGTACATGAAGTTGTAGATGATACATTTAATATGGTCAGTGTTGATGGGGATACATCTACTAATGATATGTTATGTGTATTATCAAATGGTATGGCACAGAATAATAAGATTGTCTTAAAGGACCAGTCTTATAATATTATGAAGGATGCGTTATATCATATTTGTGAACAATTATCTCGTGGTATTGCGAAAGATGGTGAAGGAGCAACTAAACTTCTTACATGCAATGTCAAGAACGCGAAGACATTACAGGATGCCAAGATTGTCGCAAAGAGTGTAATCACTTCTACGTTATTTAAAGCAGCGATGTTTGGTAGAGATGCGAACTGGGGTCGTATCTTATGTGCTATTGGTTATTCTGATGCTGATCTAGACATCAACAAAGTATCCGTGACATTAGCTTCATCTGCAGGAGATATTCATGTTTGTGAGAAGGGCATGGGTGTCATCTTTGATGAAGACAAAGCATTAAAGGTCTTATCTGAAGATGAGATTGATATTAATATTGATTTAAATGATGGTATGTGGGATGCAACAGCATGGGGCTGTGATCTTACTTATGATTATGTGAAGATTAATGGGGAATATAGAACATAATGGAAGAAAGAGAAATATATCGAGCAAAAATCTTATCTGAAGCTGTTCCTTATTTACAGGAATACAATGGTAAGACAGTAGTAGTAAAATATGGTGGAAATGCGATGATCAATGAAGAATTGATGAATAATGTCATTTCTGATATATGTCTAATGACTTTAGTTGGTATTAATGTCGTATTGGTTCATGGTGGGGGCCCTGAAATCAATAAAGCATTAAAACGTTCTGGTATAGAATCAAAGTTTATTAATGGGTTACGTTATACTGATGAAGAAACAATTGATATTGTACAGGAAGTATTAGCTGGTAAAGTCAATAAGAATCTTGTAAAGCTGATTATGAATGGGGGAGGCCGTGCAGTAGGTCTTTGTGGTATTGATAATAAGTTATTAGAGGCGAAGAAGATTAAAGATGAATTAGGTTATGTAGGCACTGTCACAAACGTAAACAATGAAATCATTAAGGATGCAATCAAGAGTGGATATATTCCAGTTATTGCATCTATCGCAATGGATGATGAAGGTAATAGCTATAATGTGAATGCAGATTATGCAGCAGCAGCTATTGCGGATAGTCTAGAAGCAGAAAACTTGATTGTAGTTAGTGATATTCCTGGTTTATTAAGAGATCCTCATGATGAAAAGACATTGATTCCAGAGGTATCTATCCAGGATGTAGAAAACTTAAAAGCAGAAGGTATTATTGCAGGAGGTATGATTCCTAAAGTGGATTGTATTACTCATGCATTAAAAGGCAATATGTCAAAAGCAGTCATTATTGATGGTCGTATTCCACATTCTATTCTTATTGAAATATTATCTAAGGATGGTAGTGGTACACTATTCACAAGATAACAGAGTTACATCTGTTATCTTTTTTTTACCTCTAAAATAGTATATTATTAAAGATAAGGAAGGGTGAAACGATGAAAAGATTATTATGTTTATTATTATGTAGTATATTGTTTGTGGCATGTGGTACTACAAAAGAGACAAAAAAGAAAGATACTGCAGTAGTAGAGAAACAAAAGAAAAAGAAAGAGGAAGCTAAGAAATTAGAAGAACAAAAGAAAAAGGAAGAAGAAGCTAAGAAACTAGAAGAACAGAAAAAATTGGAGGAACAGAAAAAATTAGAGGAACAGAAGAAAGCTGAAGAACAAAAGAAAGCTGAAGAAGCTAAAAGACAGGAAGAAGTAAAAAGACAACAGGCACCTGTTGCGATAAATAATAATGTGGTCGCTATTGATGCAGGACATCAGGCGAGAGGTAATTCACAATTGGAACCTATTGGTCCTGGTGCTTCAACACAAAAGGCTAAGGTCGCAGGAGGAGCAACAGGAACTGCCACACGTATTCCTGAATACCAGACAACTCTTAATGTGAGTTTAAAACTAAGAGATGTATTACAGTCTAGAGGGTATAAGGTTGTTATGATCCGTACAACCAATGATGTAAATATTTCTAATAGAGAAAGAGCTGAAATGGCTAATAATGCAGGTGCTGGTGCTTTTATTAGATTACATTGTGATGGTATTGGTAATAGCGGTGTGACTGGTGCAAGTGTACAGGAACCAGCTAATGGAAATCCTTATATGAGTGCAGGTAATGTGTCTGCTTCACAATCTTTAGGAAGAACAGTACTGAATCATTATTGTAGTACAACAGGTATTAGAAATAGAGGAATGGCTGCACGTAATGACTTAAGTGGAATCAACTGGTGTAAGACACCTGTATGCTTACTTGAGATGGGATTCATTTCTAATGGTGATGAAGATAGAAAGTTAAATAACAGTGATTTCCAGCAGAAAATTGCGGAAGGTATTGCGAATGGTATTGACGCGTATTTTGGTCGATAATAATTGCATTTATGCCTATTAACTGTTTATAATGTTTCTTGATAAGGTTATCCTTAGAGGATAACCTTGAATTTTAGAGTATATTCCTATGTATTTAGTAGGAACTAGAGGTGAAACAATGGATAACATAAAAGCGATAGAACGTAGTATTATTACAAACTTTAGAAAACCTTTATGGCGTAGATTTATTAAGGGTATTCAGGATTATGAACTCATAGAACCTGGTGATAAGATTGCGGTATGTATTTCAGGTGGGAAGGATTCAATGCTTCTTGCGAAGCTATTACAGGAATTACAGAGACATGGTAAGTTTCATTTTGATTTAGAATTCATCTGTATGGATCCAGGCTATAATCCTGCCAATAGAAAATTGATTGAAGAGAATGCGGAAAAGCTAGGTATTCCTATTCAGTTCTATGAGTCAGATATATTCAATGTCGTACATGGGATAGAAAAGAATCCATGTTATTTATGTGCAAGAATGCGTAGAGGGTTCTTATATCATAGAGCACAGGAATTAGGATGCAATAAGATTGCGTTAGGACATCATTATTCAGATGTCATAGAAACAATATTAATGGGTATGATGTATGGGGCTCAGGTCCAGACTATGATGCCTAAACTTCATAGTAAGAACTTTAAAGGTATGGAATTAATCCGTCCTATGTATTTGATTCATGAAGAAGATATTATTGCCTGGGCTGAGAAGTTTAATTTAAAATTCTTACAGTGTGCATGCCGTTTTACAGAAGAATCTGAAGCACGTGGAGAAATTGAACATACATCTAAACGTGCAGAAACTAAGATGTTGATTAAGAAACTAAGAGAAATCAATCCTAAAGTGGAACAGAATATCTTTAAGAGTGTGGAGAATGTAAATCTTAAAACAATTATTGCCTATACTGACTGGGATGAATCAAAGAAGAGTTTCTTAGATTTCTATAAGGAGCAGGAATAATGGATGATCAGTTTACAAGATTAAGATGGGTAGCAGGTAATGAGTCTATTGATATCATGAAGACTAAACATGTTGCAGTGTTTGGCTGTGGTGGTGTTGGAGGCTATGTCATTGAAGGATTGGTTCGTTCTGGTATAGGAACAATTGATGTATTTGATCATGATACAGTGGATATCACAAATCTCAATAGACAGATCATTGCCTTACATTCTACAGTAGGTAAGAAGAAAGTAGATATTATTAAAGAACGTATGTTAGATATTAATCCAAATTTAAATATAAATACGTTTGATACATTTTATTTACCAGAGAATGCTGATACAATAGATTTATCTCAATATGATTATGTAATTGATGCAATTGATACAGTAACTGCAAAGATAGAATTGATTAAGAGATGTACAGAATTGAATGTACCTATTATCTCTTCTATGGGCACAGGTAATAAGCTTGATCCTTCTCACTTACAGATTACTGATATCTATAAGACAAAGATTGATCCTCTTGCGAAAGTAATGAGAAGAGAATTAAAAGCAAGAAGAATTAAGAAGTGTTTAGTTGCTTATTCAGATGAGATTCCTGCAAAGACAGGACAGAGAACACCAGGTAGTAGTGTGTTTGTGCCAGCAAGTGCAGGATTAATGATTGCAGGATATGTGTTTCAATCATTGATAGGAGGATAATAGTATGGCTAAAGTTGCAGTTTTAATGGCAGATGGTTTTGAAGAAGTAGAAGCCTTAGGTGTAGTAGATATCTTAAGACGTGCAGAAGTGGATGTAGACACTGTTTCTATTAAAGAGGAGCAGGTTGTCATTTCTTCTAGAAACATTCCTGTACGTGCCGATAAGACACTTACAGACATGGATTATTATGATATGATTGTGATTCCTGGAGGAGCAGGTGCATGGACCTTAAGAGATGATGATCGTATTATTTCACTCATTAAGAAATATGATCATGAAGAAAGATATATTGCCGCTATATGTGCAGGACCTATGGCTTTAGGTAAAGCAGATGTAATCACTAATAAGAAAGTCACTTCTTATCCAGGAGAAGAAATTGAAAGCTATTTAAAAGCAGGTAAATATGTTGAAGAAGAAGTGGTTGTAGATGGTCATATTATTACAAGTAGAGGACCAGCCACAGCATTTGCATTTGCCTATAAGCTTTTAGATGTATTAGGTATCGATTCATCAAGCCTTAAGCATGGAATGTTGTATGATTTATACAGATAGCCTTTGTGCTATCTTTTTTTATTTAGGTATAAAAAAACGATCCCGAAGGATCGTAGTATTTAATATGGTGACCGGTACGGGATTCGAACCCGTGAATGCATGCGTGAAAGGCATGTGAGTTAACCGTTTCTCCAACCGGCCAGCGGAATTGAGTATATCATAGGAGAAACGAATACGTCAATAGTTATTTTAATATTTTGATAATGAAAATGCTGAAATTTTTTTGTCTTTAAAAGTAAACTTAATTTGTATATTCTTCTCTTTATATTTATAGGTTATTGTACCTTTTCCGTTATTGTAATGGTTAGAAGTAGGAGAAGAATAAGTATGCTTTACTGTAGAATAATCAGTTCCAACAGTAATATTATTCTTAAGTTTATACTTTTTAGTAAAGAGAGTGATTGTTTGGATTTTTCCATCCTCTTCTGAATATTGAATATTAGAATCAAATAAAGCATCTGACAACTTTGATGCACTCACACCAGGATAGACCTCTTTATTCTTATAAATGACTGTATAGTCCTTTATATCAGTTTGAGCACTACATGCACATAATAAGAGACATAGTAATAATAGTATCTTTTTCATATGTATACCTCCTTGTCTTTATATTAGAACTTTAATAAGAAATTGCAAGAGAAGTTTGACAGGGAGTAACTACCGTCTAGTACAGTAAGTGTAGGAGGTATTCGTTATGGAATATGTTAAACTAAATAATGGCGTAGAAATGCCTATCATCAGTTTTGGAGTCTATCAGATTCCTAAAGAAGATACTAAGAGATGTGTCTTAGACGCAATTAAGTCAGGATATAGGGGCATTGATACAGCACAGAGCTACTTCAATGAAAGTGAAGTAGGAGATGCGATTGTGGAATGTGGTGTACCTAGAGAAGAACTCTTTATTACTACTAAAGTGTGGATTGATCATTATGGTTATGAAGAGTGTAAGGCTTCAGTAGAAGAATCATTAAGGAAACTAAAAACAGATTATTTAGATTTGTGTTTACTTCATCAGCCTTTTAGTGATTATTATGGTGCTTATCGTGCTTTAGAAGAGTTATATGTGGAAGGTAAAATTAAAGCAATTGGTGTTTCTAATTTCTATCCTGATCGTTTGACAGATATTTGTATGTTTGATAGAAAGGTTATTCCTGCAGTGAACCAGGTAGAAGTCAATCCTTATAATGCGCAATGGTGTGCTCAGGAAAACATGGAAAAACATGGTGTGAAAATGGAAGCATGGGCTCCATTTGGTGAAGGAAGAAATAATCTATTTACTAATGAAACATTAGTTTCTATTGGTAAGAAATATAATAAGAGTTCTGCTCAAGTTGTGTTGAGATGGCTTATTCAAAGAGGTGTTATTGTTGCCTGCAAGTCTACTCATATTGAAAGAATGCAGGAAAATATCAATGTCTTTGATTTTGAATTAACAGAAGAAGACATGAATTCTATTAAAACATTAGATACTAGTAATAGCTTATTCTTCTCTCATAATGATCCTAATATGGTTGAATGGTTTGACAAGATTGTGAAAGAAAGAAGAGTAAATGAAGATTAGATAAAAAGACTTCAATTGAAGTCTTTTTTAACGGATGTTATGTTTTGATATCATCTTTTGAATGATTACAGGTATAAAGAATTCTATCACAAATGCGGAAGCATAGAATAATGCAATATGAATTATTGTGATAGGCATGATTAATGGAATAATCATCATCTTTATTGTGAAAATCATAATCACTTCTAGAAGAATCCATACAAATGTACCTAATATTAATGCGTTTTTCAAGTATGTGCGATAGAAGCTGTGATCTATTCTCTTAGTTGTTAAACCCATGTTATAAAGATAGTCTCTTGTCTGTTTTTCTTCTCTTAAAATGAGATACTTAAGGTAAAAATAGAAACCATACAATAATATAAAGACAACTGCAATGAATTGTATTAGTACTTTCTTGTTGTTATTGATAAGAGAATTAATTGCATCATTATCTACAAATGCACCCTCTACCTTAAAACCTAATCTTTCTAATTCATTCTTTACCTGATTGATATTCTTAAGACTATCTACTCTTAATGTATAAGCATCTGGACGCCATGGTGTTTTCATGATGATATCATCTACATCATTCATAGTATAATTTTCAGGAAGAACATTTTCAATTTTTACATAACCTTTTTCACTATGAGGATCCTCTATATTATAAATAACAACACTTTCTTTGGCTTTAAAAGCTTCCATATATGGTGTAATACAGTCTCTAGGAATGTAAACATACGCATCTCCTGTGCCAACACTATTTGTGCTTATAGCTGTTCCTGATTTTAAAATTCCTCGTACAGGCAGGGTCATATAAACAAGTTTTACACAAGGTGTGTTGATATCGATCCACTCATCACCATCAGTTGATGTTCCTATTTGAGAAATACCAGAAGCATTATAGACAGGTATTGGAACCCATAATCCTATTTTTAGCTTCTTGATATTAATATCCTCTAGTCTAAGGTTATTTTCTTCTAAGAAAGCTTCCATTTTTTCATTGCTTAAATAGACACCTTTATTATCAGCATGTTTAATAGTGATGTTTGTGTAATCATCCCTGCTATCATAAGTTTGAAGCATAAAGATAGATGAACTACCATTAATATGACTATCAGATAATGATATTTGATCATAGTTATTTTCTGTTGCACCATTCATATCATCCGTCCATTCTGAGAAGGTGCTATAGTGAACATCATATCTCCATGTGAGACGTTCTATGTGACTGACACTTTTGATTTTATTGTAATCCTGTTGACTCAGAGGTGTTTCTCCAGAATAGTATGTATAATAATCATTCTTATATTTTTCTTTGTAGACAACAAGGTCTCTAGAAGCAACAGAATTAATTTTGTCTTCATAAGAAGCACTATATGTTCCATAAATATTATAACTATAAGCACATATAATCATTGTGAAAGCAATAAGTACATTCATTACTGTTCTGAAAGTACGATGCGAGAAACGAATATCCATGTTTTTATCTTTTAGGATAGGTGCTTTTATTAGATTCTTCTCTTTAGATATATCTCTATCTATGATTAATGCACCCTCCACTTTATAAAGCGTATCAGCTGCTTGAATCATTCTACTATCATGTGATGCACTAATTACATAATGTCCTTTATCGGCATATTCCTTGAGAATATGAATCATTGTCTGTGCATAACCTGCATCAAGCGCAGCAGTAGGTTCATCTAAGATGAGTATTTCAGGCTGTCTTATTAAGGCTAAATAAACAGCAGCACGTGTTTTTTCTCCTCCAGATAAGCTTTTAGGATACTTATTTTCAAGAGGTTTTATACCTAATTGTTCTTCATAATCAGGAATTCTTTTACATCCTAATTTTTCTAGCTGTTTAATATGACTGCCAATAGTCATTCCTTCTATAAATAAAGGAATCTGATGAACATTTGCAAGATGATTATAAATAAACTTTTGTTTATTTTCTTCATCAAGAGTATCTATTCTTTCACCTTCATAGAGATAAATACAGTCATAAGCAAATTGGAAGGCTTTAAGAAATGTGGATTTTCCTGATCCACTTCTTCCTTTGATAACAGTTAAATGTCCACATTCAGCGCAGAATGAAGCATCTTTAAATAGAGTCTTTTTTCCAAAAGACACATTAAGTTGTTTAATTTCAAGCATATTAAACCACCTCATTTCTTAGTTCTGTAACAATATCAATCTTTTTGATAAATCTAGATTGCGTAATCACTCTTTCTAAAAGAAGTGCAATTATAAATACAAAAGTAGATATAAGAGGTGCTACAAGTGAGGATATACCTGTTAAAAGCAACATGATAATAGATATAATTGTACTAATTACTAAAACAGCACAAAGCCCAATAATGCTTTCAGTCAGAGATATATGAATCAAATCTTTTTCTCTTAAGCCAGATATTCTTAATAAAACAAGTTCGCTCTTTCTTTGCATTAATAAATGTGATTCAAGAACAATATCAATAATTATAGCTACAAGAATAATAATACCTGCAAATGTAAACATCAACATTTGATAATAGTTGTTTAAGCTATTCATCGATTCTCTATCTGTAAATGAATCATTGATTGTATAACCACTGCTTTCATAGTCTTTAAGAGCTGTTTCTAATTTATCGTATGTATCATAGCAGATTACGTATCCTATATATTGTTTATCTTTACTGTTCTTTTCATAAATGGATTTCATTAATGAATAAGGCATGTAGATATATCTTTGACTTTTTACTACATAATGGACTTTTTTAGAATTTTTAAATACACCATTGATATCAAATGTATGTTCTGTTTGATGCATTCCTTCTCTATCTTTAATTGTTATATCTAGATTTATTTTGTTGTTCTTGGATTTCTGATTGAGAATATAGAAGGTAGATTCATCCATATAGATACCATTTTGTTTATCCTGTATAGGTCTATCTATATACTTGGATAAATCATCTTCTTTGAAATAGGGAACAATAAAAACTTCTTCACCATTTATATCCGTACACATCTCATATAAAGGATATGCATTTTTATCATTTAATGTAATCAGTTTACTATAATCCTGATCTACATAAGAATGTTCATCTTTCGTGATAATAGCTTTGTTTTCTAATTGTCCTACTAGCATCTGCATTGCCTGTTTTTTGGAGTTATGAATAATTCCAGTCATAACCTGACATGAAACAAGACTTAAAACAAAAACCATCAATAAGAGAACATACATAAAGCTATAATGCTTCATGTACGTTTTAACATATTCAATACAGAAATTTTGATTAATAGAAGGGGCTGTCCCTTCACCGCTTTGATCTTCTGAAAGCAAAAAATCAGAAGATGAAAGCCTACCATCTTCAATCATATAGGTAATATCAGCATATTCTATTGCACATTCAGAATGTGATGCCATAACAATAGTCATATCATGACTCAGCTCTTTTAGTATTTCATAAATCTGTATTTCATTGTCATGGTCTAAAGAAGCAGTTGGTTCATCAAGAACAAGAACTTGTGGATGACTAATAAGGGCACACGCAATAGAAAGTCTTTGTCTCTCACCAAGAGAAAGTGTCATAACATTCTGTGATGGAGAGACATCTAAATGCATTCTATCAAGGCATTCATTGATATCATCATCAGTTAGAACTTTATTATGAATAGACGCAAAATATTGAAGTGTACCTGTCACATCAAGATGAGGAAGAAGACTACTTTCTTGTAAAACATAACTTATACGACTTCTTCTATATTCATCTCTCATCTTTCCTTCTATGAGTTTTCCATCATAGAAATATTTATAATTACTTTTATTATCCATAAGAGCAATACAGTAAAGAAGAGCTGTTTTTCCTGAACCGCTTGTACCTCTAAGAAGAGTGACAGAGTGAGCAGGAATACTGATTGTTGCATGATCTAGAATGACTCTATCATAGGTGATGGTTACATCTTTGAGTTCAATCATATTATTATTCCTTTCTAAATATGACTTCCAGTGGAACTAGAAGTCATAATTTTTAACGCTAAGTTTATGAAAAATGTTGCTACTAGATCATTAAATTTAACTTAACGC
>OMDA01000021.1_pt1 | contig 76751 bp, 57 predicted proteins | sample 1645141 | NCBI WGS metagenome assembly OMDA01 (sample SAMEA103958151, study PRJEB25191) | human gut metagenome | reverse complement strand
TAGAATGCCTGCCTGTCACGCAGGAGGTCACGAGTTCGAGTCTCGTACGCACCGCAGAAACCTTCGAGAAGTGATTCTCGGAGGTTTTTTGTTTTTATACCCCCTGATTCTCTCCATTCTTCACTCTTCACTCTTCACTTTCTTTCTGTATGTTATTTCTTTGTTAAGGTTTAGAAATAATTTTGATATTTCCTTAATTATCTGTATCTTTGCATCCATAAAGGGAATGTTTAAAATTCTCTGTTAAGGAATAATAGATATAAAAAGAGAGAAAGAAATGATTATTATCATCACAATTTTGGCATATTTCTGCGTGTTGTTGCTTTTCAGTCACATCACGGCAAGACGTGCCAGCAGTAATGAAACGTTTTATAGAGCTAACCGACGTTCGCCTTGGTATATGGTAGCCTTCGGTATGGTGGGTGCTTCCATCTCGGGTATTACCTTTGTCAGTGTGCCGGGTATGGTGATGAAGACTGATATGACCTATCTTCAGATGTGTCTTGGATTTATCGTGGGTTATTTTGCCGTAGGTTTCCTTTTGCTGCCTATCTATTATCGGTATAATCTCACTACCATTTATAGCTACTTGCAGCAGCGGTTGGGTGAGCGCTCATATAAGACGGGAGCTTCATTCTTCCTCTTGTCTAAGATGACTGGAGCCGCAGTTCGCTTCTTTGTGGTCTGTATCTTGTTACAGCGGTTTGTGCTCGATGGGGTGGGTGTTCCGTTCTGGATAACGGTGCCTGTGATGGTGATGCTCATCTGGCTCTATACCCGAAAGGGTGGCATCAAGACTCTGGTGTGGACGGATTCCTTCCAGACCACCTGTATGTTTGCGGCGCTCATCCTGATTATCTATCAGGTGATGGCAGCCTTAGGCATGACGCCTTCTGAGGCTGTTTCGGCAATTGTTCAAGATAGTCATTCCCGCATCTTTGTCTTTGATGATTGGGTATCGAAGCAGAACTTCTGGAAACAATTTCTCAGTGGTGTGTTTGTGGTGATTGTGATGACAGGATTAGATCAGGACATGATGCAGAAGAATCTTACCTGCAAGTCGCTTCGAGAGGCACAGAAAGATGTTTGTACCTACGGCTTTGCCTTTGTGCCAGCCAATCTGCTTTTCTTGAGTCTGGGTATACTGCTGATGATGCTGGCTCAGAAACAGGGAGTGGCTTTGCCATCTGCTCCTGATGATCTGCTGCCGATCTTTGCGGCATCAGGAGCGATGGGAACCTTGGTGGTTGTGCTCTTTACCATTGGTATTGTTGCTGCCAGTTTCTCCAGTGCCGACTCTGCACTGACTGCTATAACCACGAGTCTTTGTGTAGATATCCTGGGCAGGAAGGATGATGTGAAGCTCCGCAAGTGTATGCACTTGTTGGTTGCGGTGGTGTTCATGCTGTTCATCATCGCCTTCAAGGCCATCAACTCTACCAGCGTTATTGATGCCATCTACATTCTCTGCTCGTATACCTATGGACCATTGTTGGGATTGTTTGCCTTCAGTTTGCTTACCAGGCGACAGGTGAACGATCGGTGGTCACCATGGATTTGCATAGCCAGTCCGCTTATCTGTTTCGTCATCGATAACATGACATCACAGCTTACAGGTTATAAGTTTGGTTACGAACTCTTGATGCTGAACGGTGGCTTGACCTTCGCCGGTCTAGCCTTGAGTAGTGCAAGCCAATTCAATATGAAACATAAACTATAAACATTATAAACAATGAAAACAAAAGTGTTATTCGCTGCATTGTTGCTCAGTGCAACAACAGCTTTTGCCCAGCAGGATAAGTTGGGCTCTGGTATTGACAAGGCCAATATGGACTTGAGCATCAAGCCAGGAAATGATTTCTATCGTTATGCCGCAGGCAACTGGATGAAGAACAATCCGCTTGATGCTGAGCATACTGATAATGGTGCTTTTACAGACCTCTTTGAGCAGAATCAGAAGCGCATTCAGGACATCATCCTTGAATATGCTTCCAAGCCACAGCAGAAGGGTTCGCTCGGACAAAAGATCGGTTCGCTCTACAACCTCCGTATGGACAGCGTTCGCCTGAACAAGGAGGGATGGGCACCTATCAAGCCAACTCTCGACCGCATTGCAGCCATCAAGGACCGCAGAGAGTATCAGCTCGTTACCGCTCAGCTCGATTTACGTGGCGAGGGTACCATGATGTATGGCATCGGTGTGGGCGCCGACCTTCGTGATGCCGCTAACAACCTCGTTGAGGTAGACCAGAGTGGTCTCGGTCTTGGTGTACGCGATTACTATGTAAACGATGACGAGCAGACCAAGAAGATTCGTGATGCATACAAGGCTTATATGAAGAAGCTCTTCCAGATGGTAGGCAACGACGAGGCTACCGCCCAGAAGAAGATGGAGGCTGTGATGGCTATCGAGACCCGCATCGCTAAGGCAAGCTATAGCCAGGTACAGCTCCGCGACATCGACAAGAACTATCACAAGATGACCTACAACCAGCTCGTGCTCGATTATCCTGGCATCGACTGGGGCAATGTGTTCCTGGCATCCGGTTTCCCTGCTTTCAAGGAAATTTGCGTGGGTCAGCCTGAACCAATCCACGAGGTTGAGAAGATTCTCGCAGAGACCTCTCTGGATGATCTGAAGACATACGCAGAGATCAAGGTGATTTCTGGTGCAACCAGCGTATTGAGCGATGATTTCCGTGCCGTATCCTTCGAGTTGAGCAAGGTAATGAGCGGTGTTCAGCAGGACCGTCCTCGCTGGAAGCGTGCCGTAAGTACCGTGAGTGGTGTGTTGGGCGAGGCTATCGGAAAGATTTACGTAGAGAAGTACTTCCCGGAGAGCAGCAAGAAGCGTATGCTCGAACTGGTTCACAATCTCCAGACTGCGCTTTCACAGCGCATCGACGAGGCAACATGGATGAGTGCTGCTACCAAGGCACAGGCTAAGGATAAGCTGGAGAACTTCATCATCAAGATCGGCTATCCTGACAAGTGGAAGGACTATAGCGGATTGCAGGTAGATGACAGCCTCTCTCTCTACGAGAATATGGCAAATATCTCTGAGTTCTTTACCAAGGATGCCATCGCCCGCAAGGTGAACAAGCCGGTAGATAAGACAGAGTGGGGAATGACTCCTCAGACTATCAATGCTTATTATAACCCAACTACCAACGAGATCTGCTTCCCTGCAGCTATTCTCCAGCCTCCATTCTTCGACCCGACAGCCGATGATGCGATGAACTATGGTGGTATCGGTGGTGTAATCGGTCATGAGATGAGTCATGGTTTTGACGATCAGGGTAGCCAGTTTGACAAGACCGGAAACCAGAACAACTGGTGGACTGCTGCTGACAAGAAGAACTTCGAGTCTCGCACCAAGATCCTGGTTGACCATTTCAACAAGATTGAGTTGGCTGGCAAGAAGGTAAACGGCCAGATGACCCTGGGTGAGAATATCGGTGACAATGGTGGTTTGAACATCGCTTTCCGTGCACTTCAGAATGTGATGAAGACAGAGAAGTTGGGTGTGAAGGATGGATTTACTCCAGAACAGCGCTTCTTCTTGGCATGGGCACGTGTATGGGCAGGCAATGCCCGTCCTGAGTACCTGCAGTATCTGATGACCGTGGATGTTCACTCTCCAAACGAGGCTCGTGTGAACGGTGCCCTCCCAATGGTGGATTCATGGTATAAGGCATTCAACATCAAGAAGGGCGACAAGCTCTTTGTTCCTAAGAACAAGCGTGCACATATCTGGTAAAAACATAAAAAAGTCTTGCAGGCACATTGGCTTGCAAGACTTTTTTATAATCATTACTTCGTTCCGAAGTAGAGGAAGAGCATTCCGAGTAATACCAGGAGCAGATCTACGAACTTCGCCTTGAGATTCTTCTCGTGGAAGATGGCTGCACCGAAGAGGAAGCTGACGATGACCGAACCGCGGCGAATCATGCTCACGATACTGATCATGGCGCCAGGCAAACTTAGAGCGTAGAAATAAACGAAGTCGGCTGCCGAAAGGAAGATACTGATGAAGATGATACTCCAGTGCCAGTGGAATGGGGTAGAATTCTTCTTGGTAGGCCACCATATCATCAGCAGCATGGATCCCATGAGGAAACACTGGTAGATGTTGTACCAACTCTGCACTATCATTCTGTCTAATCCTACACCACCATTCTCTGGTGGAGCCATCAGATACTTGTCGTAGAGACCGCTTATTGCACCGAGCAGGGCAGCCAGCACGATGAAGTAAATCCATTTGTTGTGCTTGAAGTCGATACCCTCTTTCTTGCCGCTGCGCGAAAGCATGGCAAAGGAGATGATGGCAAGTATGACACCAATCCACTGATACAGATTCAGAACCTCGCCATAAACCAGCAGGGCGCCTACGAGTGTCATTACTGGTCGGGTGGCGTTGATAGGTCCCACGATGGTGAGCGGCAGGTGTTTCATGCCGAAATAACCGAAGATCCAGCTGCTCAATACGATGAAACTCTTGAGCACGATGTACTTGTGAACTTCCCATCCGCCTTCTGCTACATGAAACATCGTTCCATCCAGCGAATTTCCTGTATAGCTCATCACGATGAACGGCAGGAAGATGAGCGATGAGAAGAGCGTGTTCAGAAAGAGCACGGGAATCACTGCGTTACCTGAAAGCGCCTTCTTCTTGAAGGCATCATAAAATCCCAGCAGCGCTGCTGAGAGAAATGCTAATACTAACCACATTTTTATGAATGTTAAATGTTGAATGTTGAATGAGGCTCGCGCCCTTGTGTTTCTAATCATTTAATCTTTTAAATCATACCCTACCTCTTCCAGGAACAATGCGTTACCCGGCATGCTTTCGCCTGCATCGCTGCGGCTTCCGTTGTGCAGGATATCGAGAAACTGTTCCATCGTAATCTTTTCTCTGCCTACATCGATGAGCGTTCCCACTACGGCTCTCACCATGTTTCTCAGGAAACGGTTGGCGGTAATCTCGAAATACCAGGTGGTAGGAGAGGTCTGTATCCATCGGGCGGCTGTTACGTGGCAGATGGTGGTCTTGTTGTCGCCACCCGCCTTGCAGAACGCTGCATAGTCTTCGTGATGCAGAAAATGCTGAGCCGCCTCGTTCATCTTCTCGAAATTCAGGGGATAGTTTATCTGCAGTGAATAATGGCGCTCAAACGGATCTTTCTGCGTATGTATATAATAATGGTATGTGCGCGAGATGGCAGAGAAACGGGCATGCATCTCTGGGGCTACCTCCCTTACTTCGTATACGGCGATGTCGCGGGGCAGGATGCGGTTCAGGCGGTATACCAGCTGGTCGGGTTCCATCGGAATCCTGTCGGTATCGAAGTGGGCTGTCATGTGTCGGGCATGTACGCCGGTATCGGTCCTTCCTGCTCCCACCACCTCCATTTCCTTTCTCAGAAGTATGGAGAGGGCGCGCTGCAACTCCTGCTGCACCGAATTGGCATTGGGCTGAATCTGCCAACCGTGGTAGTTGGTGCCGTCGTAACCGAAGAATATGAAATATCTCATGATGATCTTTGAATTTTTTTGTTTTTTGCTATGAACTTTGAGCTTTGATTTGTTCTACGTTCTTTGCTTAATTCGGGTGCAAAGTTACTAAAAAAACGTGAAATATGGTATAATAATACAGATTTTTTTCAAAAATGGTACAATCTTGAAAGAAAAGTTCATTTTTATTTTGCAAATTGACAATAATTGTGTACTTTTGCCAACGTTTTTGATATTATAGATTATGGCACAGAATATATTCAAGGGTTTAGGTGTTGCCCTTATTACTCCTTTTAACACCGATGGCTCGGTTGATTATCAGTCGCTCAAGCGATTGGTAGAGTTTCAAATTGACAATGGTGCAGACTTCCTTTGCATCCTTGCCACAACTGGTGAGGCTCCATGTCTTACACAGGAAGAGAAAGATAAAATCACAGAATTGGTGAAAGATGTGAACAAGGGTCGCATCAAGATATTGAAATATTGTGGCGGTAATAATACTGCTGCTGTCGTTGAAGAAATCAAGAACACCGACTGGAGTGGCATCGATGGCATCCTCAGTATCTGTCCTTACTACAACAAACCTTCTCAGGAAGGTCTCTATCAGCACTTCAAGGCCATCGCCCAGGTTAGTCCGCTGCCTATCGTGCTCTACAATGTTCCTGGCAGAACCGGTATCAACATGAAGCCTGAAACAACCTGCCGTATCGCCCGCGACTTCCCTAATGTGGTAGCCGTGAAGGAGGCTAGTGGCAGCCTGGAGCAGGTAGATGAGATTATCAAGAACAAGCCTGATAATTTTGATGTTATCAGCGGCGATGATGCGCTTACCTTCTCAATGATTGCCAGTGGTGCTGCCGGCGTTATCTCTGTTATCGGCAATGCCCTGCCTAAGGCTTTCAGCCGTATGATCCGTCTCGAGTTCCGTGGCGAATATGAGCCAGCCCGTAAGATTCATCATTCTTTCACTGAACTCTACAGTCTGCTCTTTGTTGACGGTAACCCTGCCGGCGTAAAGGCGCTCCTCAATGATATGGGTTTCATCGAGAACGAGCTCCGTCTTCCTCTGGTTCCTACCCGTATCGCAACCAAGCAGAAGATGAGCGACATTCTGAAGACTTTGAATATCTAAAATAGTGATTAGTTATTAATTATTTAGTACCATGGTAGATGATAGAAGAATCATACACGAGATAACACCGCTGATGGGTAAGGATGTGCTCTATATTGCAGACCGACACAAAAAGGAGTTTACTTATCCTATCCATAACCATTCGGTGTACGAGTTGAACTTTGTAGAGAATGCAAAGGGAGTAAGAAGAATCGTTGGAGATTCGCAGGAGGTGATAGGCGATTATGATCTCTGTCTCATCACATCGCCCGATCTGGAGCATGTATGGGAGCAGAACGAATGCCACAGCGATGACATCCGTGAGATTACCGTCCAGTTTGATTTCTCCATGAGTGATGAAACACTCTTCGGAAGAAATCCCTACGCCAGCATTACCCGTATGATGCAGGAAGCAAAGAAGGGACTCTCATTCCCGTTGAAGGCAATCATGAAGGTATACGGAATGCTCGATACTTTAAGTTCCGTAAAAGACGGTTTCTATGCCGTACAGCAGTTCCTGACCATTCTCTACGAACTGTCACGCTGCGAAAATGCCCGCACCCTGGCTTCCAGCAGTTATGCCAAGGTAGCGGTAGAAGACGATAGCCGGCGCATCCTGAAGGTGAAGAATTTCATCTCCAAGAACTATATGGATGAACTCCGTCTGCCGGAGCTTGCTTCGCTGGCAGGCATGAGCAGCAGTGCGTTCAGCCGTTTCTTCAAGCTCCATACCGGCAGAAATATCTCTGAGTATATCATCGACCTGCGTCTGGGTTATGCTGCCCGCATGCTGGTAGATACCGCCAAGAGTATTAGCGAGATAGGTTTTGATTGCGGATTCAACAATCTCAGCAACTTCAACCGCATCTTCAAGAAAAAGAAAGGATGCTCGCCAAGCGAGTTCCGTGAAAGCTATCATAAGACAAGAATCATTGTATAATACAGCCTACGTAATCGTTTAAGTGAAATTATCAAAAATATTTCGCTTAAACGATTCTTTTTTCCGATATTTGTTGTATCTTTGCGCTACAATTTGAAATGTATAAATAAACATTTAAAAACTACGATAACGAATTATGAAGCAATTTATGGATGAAAACTTCCTGCTCGACACGAAGACTGCACAGGATCTTTTCCACAATCATGCGGCTAAAATGCCAATTATCGATTATCACTGCCACCTCATCCCTGAGATGGTAGCCAATGATCACAAGTTTAAGAGTATTACAGAACTTTGGCTCGGCGGAGACCACTACAAGTGGCGTGCTATGCGTACCAACGGTGTAGATGAGCGCTTCTGCACAGGTACTGATACTAGCGACTGGGAGAAGTTCGAGAAGTGGGCTGAAACAGTGCCTTATACATTCCGTAACCCTCTCTATCACTGGACTCACCTGGAGCTCAAGACTGCTTTCGGTATCGATAAGCAGCTCAGCCCTAAGACTGCCCGTGAAATCTACGATGAGTGTAACGAGAAGTTGCAGTTGCCTGAATTCAGTGCTCGTGGCTTGATGCGTCATTATAACGTAGAGTGCGTATGTACAACAGACGACCCAATCGATGACCTGCGTTATCACAAGCAGACACGTGAGAGCGGTTTCGAAATCAAGATGATTCCTGCTTGGCGTCCTGACAAGGCTATGAACATCGAGAAGCCAGATTTCGCTGACTATATGAACAGGCTCGGTGAGGTAGCAGGTGTTAACCTCGTTACATTCCAGGATATGGTTGATGCTTTACAGAAGCGTCACGACTTCTTTACTGAGAACGGCTGTAAGTTGAGCGACCACGGTATCGAGGAGTTCTACGATGAGCCATACACAGATTCTCAGATTGAGACTATCTTTGCCAAGGCTATGCGTGGCCAGCAGCTTTCTGCTCTCGAAATCCGTCAGTACAAGCATGCATTCCTCAAGGTTTGCGCTGAGATGGATCACGCTGCCGACTGGACACAGCAGTACCACTATGGTGCTATCCGCGACAACAATACACTGATGTACAACAAGCTAGGTGCTGATACCGGTTTCGATTCTATCGGTGAGTTCACTACAGCCAAGGCTATGAGCAGCTTCCTCAATGAGCTCAACATGGAGGGTAAGCTTACACGTACTATCCTCTATACATTGAACCCATGTGCCAACGAGGTAATCGCTACCATGCTCGGTAACTTCCAGGATGGTTCTTGCCCAGGTAAGATCCAGTTTGGTTCTGGCTGGTGGTTCAACGATCAGCTCGATGGTATGACCCGCCAGATGAACGCACTCTCTGTATTGGGTCTCCTGAGCCGTTTCGTAGGTATGTTGACCGACTCACGTTCATTCCTCAGCTATCCACGTCACGAGTACTTCCGTCGTTTGCTCTGCAACCTCCTCGGCAATGATGTAGAGAAGGGCTTGCTTCCTAACGACATGGAGAGCCTCTCTCGTATGGTAGAGGATATCTCTTACAACAATGCTCGCAACTACTTCAAGTTCTATTAATCCATAGAACTGAAGCAATTTTTACTAAGACAAATCCCTTCACGGCATCCCGGTGGTGTTGTGGAGGGATTTGATGTTTTTATCGTAAAACCAATACTTTAAGCTTATGGGGGTAATAGACAGAATACTAGGTTTTTACGAAGATATCAGAGAGTTCAATTCTTCTAATATCAAAGACTTTCGGGGCAGACTCAAGTCTTGGATCAAGATGGGTATGCTTGCCGGTCGCATCTTCTATCTCAAGGATATGTGGGCCAGGGATGTGGCTGCCTTGACTTTTGCCTCCTTCATGGCTCTGATACCTTTCATGGCTATGATGTTTGTCATAGCCCGTGGTTTCGGCTATGCCTCTCTGCTCGAATCCTGGCTCTCTACCACCTTCGAGGCACAGCCCGTTGTAGCGCAGACCATCGTTAACTTCGTTCACAATTATATTGAGAATACACAGAGCAACTACATCATCGGTACGGGTATCGTGATGTTTCTCTATACCATCGTTTCGCTGATGCAGAAGATAGAGCTTACCTTCGATGACATCTGGCATACGGGCGAGCGTTCGTGGAAGCAGATTGTTACCGAATATCCTACCATTCTGTTTGGTCTGGGACTGCTGATACTCTTTGCTTCGAGCATCAATGTATGGACGGTGAATATGGTGGATAATGTAGACAGAATAGCAGATATCGGGGATAGCATTCCTTCGTTCATCCTTCATCTGGCGGCTTTTGTTCCGATGTTCCTGTTCTTCGTGTTCTGCTATTATGTCATCCCGAATACCTATATCCGGGTTCGCAGTACCCTGGTTCCATCGTTCCTGGCGGGTGTCTGCATGACGGCACTTCAGTATGGATATATCTTTCTGCAGGTTTTTCTGTCCAGCTACAATGTCATCTATGGTTCGCTGGCAGCCATTCCGCTTTTCCTGTTATGGCTTCAGATTTCGTGGGCTATCGTAGTGTTTGGCGCCTTGCTTTGCCATACCAACCAGAACATCCATTATTATGATGGTGATTTGCAGTATGATCACCTGAAACTGGTGCAGCGCATCAAGGTTTGTGGGGTAGTGATGCATCTGGTATGTCGTCGGTTCAATCAGGGCGAACAGGCGTATACTCCGAAAGAAATTCATGATTTAACGAAGATACCTCAACAGATTGTCAACCAGTCGGTTAAGGAGCTGTTACGTGCCCGTTTGCTGGTAGAAATCCGGAATGGTAAGAAAAGCAGTTTTGAGGAATCGGTGGTTCTTCATCCGATAGAGAAGATAGAGCATCTTACCTATGGTGTGATGATAGAGCGCCTCTTCAGTTATGGCGAGGATATCCCAAGCCTGGCCGCATTGGAGTCGGATATGGCGATGTGGAAGGATATCGACATCGTGAATGCAGAGTTCATAGAAAAGGGAAAGCAAATCGCTTTCTGATGAAAAAAAGTTTTTAGGCACGGATTACACGGATTACACGGATTTATGGCACTAAAGTTAATAAACCACTCTTAAAGAAAATCCGTGTAATCCGTGTAATCCGTGCCTAAATTATTTCTGGTCATATCCGTCAGAAATCTTTTTTCCCAGTGCTAGCGCCAGTTCAACCTTGGCACCATATCCTTCCAGCTGGTCGGCAAACTTTGCTACCGAATTGCCGGATGCGATGATGTCATCAAAGAGAATAATCTTTTTGCCCTGGAAGAAAGCCTCGTCGATATGGAGTTCATCTACAGGATCGCCATCTTCATCTACATCATGCGTGTAGCTGAAGGCAGGGTAGGCGTTGGTCATGCCCGTAGCCTTGCATATCTCCTCGCTGAACTCCTTGAAACGGCGCTTGGTATGCGCCTCAAGAGCTGCAGGAATGCAGACCAGGGTAAACTGTGCTGCCTCTTCGCCCAAAAGACTCTTCAGCTTGTCTGATACCATTTCGATAGCCTTCTTCAGGGCTTCCTGATGGTCCTTCTCTGTAGTGAGCTCAGAGTTACCTTTAAAGTTGACGATAAGGTCGCGTTTTTCCCATTCCTCTGCTGTGAGTTCAAAAGTACCGAAGGCGCTGAATGCAGCGTAGTCGACAAGCCATTTGTAGTGCAGTCCGTTTTTCAGAACTGGCCACGAGTTGATTTCATTTTCGTAATTAGCCATAGACTAGAAATTTTTGATAATTAATAATGCATAGTTTCTGCAAAAATAGGAAATCTTTTCGAATTAATGTGCCGGTTTCATAAAAAAGATTTGTTTTTTAAGTAATATTTCACGTAGCTGCCCTTTTTTTACTTATTTTTTAGTACCTTTGCACCGCATTTTAAGAAATACGTATATTTTTATGACGAGAAAAACAAAACTTCATGAAATCCGCGACTACGTTATCATTGCCCTGGCGATGATAGAAGGTAGTATCGGTTTGAACATCTTCCTGCTCCCCAATCATATCACGATGGGTGGTGTAGGAGGTATCGCTTCTATCCTTTATTGGGGATTTGGCATCCCGGCATCTGTATCTTATCTGGCGCTCAATGTGTTCCTGCTTCTCATCGCATTCCGCATTCTGGGCTATAAGTTCTGTCTGAAGACCATCTATGGTGTTGGTATCTTTGCCTTAACTACCCGTCTGATAGAGACGCATACGGTAGGCATGACGCCGTTGCTTCACGACCAGCCGTTCATGGCAACGGTCATCGGTGCGTTCTTCATGGGCAGCAGTGCCGGTCTGGGTCTTTCCTGCAATGGTTCTACGGGTGGTTCTGATACCGTAGCGGCGATGATCAACAAGTACTGGAACATTTCTCTGGGTCATGCCATCATGATTTGCGACCTGTGTATCATCACCAGTTCTTATCTGGTATTGCGCGATTGGGAGATGGTGATTTACGGTTATGTCTGCCTCTTTGTGCAGTCGCTCTGTGTCGATCATGTAGTGAATGCGTTGCGCCGTTCGGTTCAGTTCTTCATCATCAGCGACAAATATCTGGAGCTCAGTGCAGCCATCAATACCGCCGCCGACCGAGGTTGTACGGTGATGGATGGTCATGGCTGTTATAGTGGCAAGGATGTCCACATGCTGTTTGTATTGGCGCGTCAGCGTGAGTCTCAGAAGATATTCCGTCTTATCGACGAGATAGATCCTACCGCCTTTGTCAGCCAGAGTGCCGTCATCGGTGTTTATGGCGAAGGTTTCGACCGTTTCAAGGTAGGCAAGAAGATAGGTTTGCCAAAGAAGAAATAGATAAACAGAAAAAGAGTGTGTCATAACTGCATGACACACCCTTTTTTAATAATCCTCTATGAATAACACTTATTTCTTTCCGAAATTCGGCTAGATGTGGAAATCTACCAACTTCAGCCATCGCTTGACATCAAACGACGGACAGTCTTTGTGTACGTTCGGCAAATCGCGGTGGCCCAGTATCTCTGCATCAGGATAGGATAGGCAGAGGCTCTCCAGAAGCGAATACAGAGCCTGATTCTGGGCTGGAGTACGCGTATCGGCAGGCTTGCCGTTCTTGTCGAGACCTCCCTCATAACAGATGCCGATGCTGTGGGCGTTGTAATGACGGGCATGGGCTCCTACCTCTGATTCCGGACGACCCGGATATACCACACCATCCTTCGTGATGTAATAATGATAGCCGATACTCTTGAAACCGCGGGCAAGATGGCAGGCCTCCAACTGCTCGAATGTGAAATCCTGAGTCACTCTCGTGGCAGAACAGTGGATCACGATGAGTGAAATGCTACGATGTTTCTGTGTCATGGCAACCTCCCTTCTTTTAGCAGTTCTGTACACAGAATGAGCTGGCTACAGCTGTTAATACCGTGATGAGGAAGTTGATGATGGTTTTCCAATTTACTTTTTTCATGTTGCTTTGTTTTTTAATGATTAATACTAAGTGGATAATGATAGTCACATGCTTATTTTAGTGGTTGAAATTTAGTTTCAGTAAGCGTTTCTGGAAGAAGAAGGGCGGGGGAGGAACTGCCAGCCCGGATACCCGTAAAAGGCAGGTTCTTGGGTCATTATGATTTGCTGTTTATCCGTAATCGTCAGGATGAAAACCAGCCGCTTTGTGCCTTCGGAATATCCCTGTCGCCGGTCAGTTCACTCCTTCCTTCTTCTGTCGTTTCGCATATTTGAGAGACGGATCACTACTCCAGACCGTCTCCGTTGTCGCCTGTTCCGTCGGTGCTGCCGCCTGGTGATGTGCTGCCGCCCTCAGTGGTTCCGCCGCCCTGTGTGGTATCGCCTGCAGCGCTCTCGCTAGAGTTGAGGAGATCCATGGCGTTCTTGGCGTTGGCATCGAGAGAGAGCTGTGTGTTGCTGAGCTTGCCGGTAGCACGGGCTCTGAGACGGTAGCCTTCTACAAACTTGGCGAGGCTCCACTCCTTGATGCTGGCGGCTCCCATTTTGTTGATGATGCCGATGGAGAAGATGGCGAGGTTGTCTATCTTCACTGCCTTGTTCTGGAGCACGAGCTCCTTCACACAGCTCACCATATCGGTGAGAAGGCCCTTGATGGCACCCTTCGAGAACGGGGTGTTGTGGCTCGCCATGTGTTCGGCGAGTTCATCGATACCGATGGTTTCTGTTACTACTGGTCGCGCATAATATTTGCCATACGCTTCCTTGATAGTCTTGTTCTTGTTCTTCACTAATTTGATGAGAATCATACTTTTAAAAATTTAGTTTTAGTAAAAGCAGTCTGTGTCTCCGCTGAGACCGTTGCTGCATCAACCTCTCTGATTGACGATACAAAGATACAACATTCCCGAACCCCCAACTATGCGATTTGTGCGATTTGCAGGGATTCGGGAAAAAAAGGTTGAAAAAAGTGGTATTTTTTATGTTACTGAACTTTCAACGATGTAGAGCGGAGCGCAGGGATATATTGCATAAGAATTGCTTTTATCTGAAAATAAAGACATTTTATTCCACATTATTTTGCAGATACCAACTTTTTTCGTAACTTTGCCAAAAATTCAATAAAAAGCAACAATATGAAATATCCTATAGGTATACAAAACTTTAGTGAAATTATAGATGGCGGTTATGTTTATCTCGACAAGACCAAGCTCCTCTATGATTTAGTGCATAATGGGAAAATATATTTTCTGAGTCGTCCAAGACGATTCGGAAAGTCGTTGTTGATTTCTACCTTGGAATGCTACTTCCAAGGAAAGAAAGAACTGTTTAAAGGACTTGCCATCGAACAGTTAGAAAAAGAATGGAAGCAATATCCTGTTTTTCATATTGATTTCAACGGCAAGGACTTCACACAGGCAGGCGAATTGGAAAAAACCTTGCAGACTTTTGTTGAAACCCAAGAACTGAATTATGGCAGAAACCCATTGGCCAACACCTTGGGAGACAGATTTATGGCTGTTTTGAAAGCTGCCCACGAAAAGACAGGACTTGGCGCCGTTGTCCTGATAGATGAATATGACAAACCTTTATTGGATGTTTTAGACACAGGGTTAAAGACCTTCGATTCTGAAGGCAACGAACGTTTGCTGGAAGACCGACATCGTGAAATCATGAAAGGTTTCTACAGTGTCTTCAAGGCTGCTGACAAAGATTTGAAATTCGTGCTGTTGACAGGTGTTACCAAGTTCTCGCAAGTAAGCGTATTCAGTGGTTTCAACCAACCAGATGACATCAGCATGGACGACCGCTACGAGGCTCTTTGCGGCATCACGGAAGAGGAACTGTATTCTGTCTTTGATGAGCAAATCAAGGCAATGGCTGCAAGATATAAAGTGTCTGAGGATGAGATGAAATATCGGCTCAAGCGCAAATATGACGGTTACCATTTCAGCCCAAGCATGCTCGACATCTACAATCCTTTCAGTATCTTGAACTCACTGAGTAAGAAAATCCTGAGTGATTTCTGGTTCCGTACAGGTTCGCCTACTTATCTGGTCCGCTTATTAGCTCACTTCGACGAAAACCTCAATGAACTGACAGGGAAATTTTATCCAACCAGCAGTTTTATAGATTACAAGGCGGATACAGAGGCTCCATTGCCAATGATTTACCAGAGTGGTTATCTCACCATTAAGGATTGGAACATGGATACCGATTCTTATCTCTTGGATTTTCCAAACGATGAAGTAAAAGCTGGTTTCGTAACCATGGTGGCTGCCAACTATCTGAAGCCCAAGGAATCGCCTGACGCTTGGGTCGTAGAAGTTGTTAATACGATGAAGATGGGAGATTGTGACAAATTGGAGAAACTACTCACTTCCTTCTTCGCCAGTATACCCTATAGCCAACGTCGTAAAGATGACGAGCGGGAAAAAGAGCGATACTTTCAATATACCTTCTATCTGGTGATTCGCATGATAAGCAGTTTTACCGTTCTAATAGAAAAGGAGCAAAGTGAAGGACGGGTTGATTGCATTATTGAGACCCCAATGTTTGTATATATCTTCGAATTTAAGCGTGATGGGTCAGCGACTGAAGCCTTGAAACAAATCGAGGAAAAAGGATATGCCCGTGAGTATGCTACAGACAACAGAACGATTTACCTGATAGGCTGCAATTTTTCGTCTAAGACGGGGACGATTGACGACTGGAAGTCTAAGGGCAAAAGCGTTTAAAAAACGGGTATTTTTTCCTATAATAAACTCACCCTGGAAGGGATATGCATAGTGTGTTGTATGCATTCCCTTCCAGGGTATTTTTTTTATGGTTCATCCAGAAATTCGATGATTTCTGCTACTTGTTGCCGGGTGTAGAAGTGGGAAAACTTGCCGGCGTAGCCCGAACAGAGGCTCTGCTTGAGCTCGGGACACCGGTTGATCCATCTCACCAGCCGGTTGAGCGCTACTCTGGGGGTAGCGGTGGGAAAGTAGAGCATGGCGAGCTCTGCCTTCCCGTAACTTCTGTCTTCTATCATAATTTGTTCGTTTTTCTTTCGTAAGTGGGGAAGTTAAGGGAAGTTAGGGAAGTAAGAGGGAAGTTAAGGGACAAATGCCCTACGTTTTACGCAAGATAACTATTGTCTCTTCACTTCCCGAACGACCATAGGGAGTGATAACTTCTTTAACTTCTGTCAATTCCCTCACTTGAATAAATAAAATCTCTCCGAATCATAAGAAAATCCCTCCGAAAGATACGGAAATATCTCCGAAAGATAAAAAAATATCTCCGAAGCAGAATTTCCTAAAATGGGAGATCTTCGGGTGGAATATTCTCGCTGCCATCCATCTTCTGGTTGTTCTCTATCTCGTCAGGACGCATTTCTATCACCTTCCAGCCGTTGCCCGTCTTGCGGTGAATCTTCTTGAATCCCAGCGCCTCCATGAACATCGAAATATCCTTGTTCGACATCGACTGGCGGAAGGCGGGGTTCGTGCAGATGCGCTCCATCACATCACTCGCCGTAACAAACTTGCAGAACTCGGACGGCGTATCGGCATCAGGAACACGGTAGAACTTGTTGATGCGCTCGGCTATGTAGTTGTTCACACGGAAATAAAGATTGTGGCGCTGAATCTCCTCGTTCTCCTCCTTCGTAAACCAGTAAACCCAGTCGCAGGGCTCACCCCTCCGGCGCTTCTCTATCACCTCCTGAGCCAGTGCCACAGCCTGGGAGTAGATGCCCTCGTAATTGAAGGGGAAGTCGATGGGACTCTTGATCTTCTCGATGCGCCAGATGAGGAAACGGCGGTTCTCGTCATCATCGATGATATGAATCTCATTGCTCGTGGCACAGAACCCAGCATTGTTCTGCAGAATGCAGTCCCACTCGGCATAAGGGATTCGCATGCTGATGTTGCGCTTCGTGATGTTGCTCTTGAAGGAATCCAGGTTCTTGCCGCGCAGACAGCTGAACTCATCGAGACATACTATCGCCTTGCTGGCACACATCTGCAGGAAATCCTTGTTCTTGTAGTCGCCAGTAGAATCGTTGGCGAAATACTTGCGCAGATGGGGCGGCAGGAGATGGTCGAAAAACGTGGTCTTGAAGATGCCGCCCTTGCCTACGAAAACCATGATAGACTGGTTGGTGACATCGGGCCGAACCCAGCAAACCACCATGTTGACCAGCCATTTCTTGAAGGCATAGGCAAAATCCTCCTCCGTATGGCGGTAACCGCCTGTCTGCATCACGGTTACCCGATGGGCCAATTCAGCGATATAGTCAGTCTTCCGGTCCCATTTCGGCAGACTCTTCAGATATTCCTCCATGGGGTTGAATTCGGGACTGAAGTTACTTCTTATCACCGTATCCAGCTTTTTCTGGGTGGTGCAGATGTTATCCAGTTCCATCTTCACGAACAGGGAATTGCTCACCCGGGTATCCACTTCGGTCCAGTCGAGATAGAGTTTCTCTCCGGTGTTGATGGCGCGCACTTCATACTGGTTGCTCAGCGTGTTGTGGTGCATTTCATATCGGGCTCCCAGCCATCCCAGCAGTGCTCTCATGCTGGTATAGCGTTTCTGCTCATCATCTCCCTGCTGTCTTATCTTCCAGGTTCCCAGCCGCTCGGTGTGCTTGTAAATCTCCTGTGCCACCCGCTCGGTATCGGCATATTCGCCGCCAAACTTATCTGCCATGTGTTTCACAGCCTCCTCCTTTTCGGCTCCGAAACAGAGGCAGAATGTGGCGTATCTCACTACGTAGCTGTTGTGATGATGCTCCTCAAACCGCTCTTCCCAGCTCTCAGCCAGTTTGTCTACATACTGCAGAATCTCTTCGGTAGTGAGCGTTTTGGCTGGCGCCTCGTCTTCCTGTTTGCGAGGGCTTTTCTTTCTGGGTTTTTCTGCCTCCGTCTGTCTTTTCCTGTTCTGTTCCTCCTGTTGCTTTGTAGCTTTTTCGAATTCCTCTACCTCCTCCCGGTAGATGGCGAAGACCTCGGCATTCCAGTTGAAGTAAGCCTCGGGGTCGTAAGCCAGTCCGCAGCTTCTCACCATGTCCTGGCATTGTTTGTCGCAGCTGATACCCAGCAGTTTGTCGTACACGCTCATGGCTTTCCTGATGGCGAGCTGGTGGAGTTCGGTGGCAGTGAGATTGCATCCTTCAGGCCGCATATATCTGAGCAGGATGCGGAATCCCTTGCCCGAGACGGTGATGTAGAAGACCATGGTGAAGGGGATTTTCCGGGCGGTCTGCCTGAGTGCCGCGATGTTTTTGGGGGGCACGTCGTCATAATCGAGCATCAGCCAGTAGGTTTCCTTCCTGAAGTCAGTCAGCTTCTTGGAGTTTCCCTTCAGCTGCACGCTGGGTGTGATGCAGGGCAGCCGGTGCTTGATGTCCTCTGCCGTTCTCTTGTCCACCTTTATCATCGACCTGTAGCCTTCGGTATTGGTTTTCACCGGTGCCGAATGCATGATGTTGTACTCCAGTACCTCTCTGTTGGGGAGAGGCTTGCTGGTAGAGGTCTTCAGAGTCTGGAAAAAAGAGGGCAAGACCTCTTTCTCCTGTTCTGTTTCCGGGTTATTTCCGGTCTCGTTTGTGGGTTTAATCTCTTTCATTTCTTTTTGGGTTTTATGAGTTTGAATTTTTGGTTTAATTCCGACTTTTTCATCGCAACAGAATTGTAGGCTAGGACATTTTTCCAGTGACTCAAACTATTGCTGAGGTCGTCCCAGTGTACCGAACCTTTGTGCAGTATCCATTTGCTCACTTCATCGCAGTAATACCAGAATCTGGTTTTTCCTTGGATGTTTCCTTCATATTTCCAGGTCGTACCATTCCAGTCATCCTCCAGATCCTTTTTTATGAGAATGGATATGATGGCTTTATCCATTGCGTAGAGGATTTCAGGAGTGATCATCTTATTTTTTATCTTTTCTGATATTGTGTCGCGTCCACCCATTACTATTCTGATGTCTGTGGCATTTACACCACATACGTTGGCGATAGCCATTTTTACGCTGGCTTCTTCTTCCATTTCTGCTGAAAATTTCAGCACTTCTTGTTTTGTTACGTTATTATTTTCCATGCTGCGAAGTTACACAAAAAGCTGCACATTGGCAGTGAGGGCTATAGCCCTCACTTTTTATAAAGAATAACCTAGGTTAAAGTTTTTAACGCGGCATTTTTGCGCCCATTTTTGTAGGGGTATTTCGAAGAAGAAGTAGTGAAGAAGTGAAACATCGGAAAAGTGACGAGGTGAAGGGTGAAGGGTATATTTTAAATCTTATATTATATTCTTTTTTTAGGATTTTTGGAAAATCCAGAAAGTCAGAAAAATGAAAAAACGGATTTTTTCGCTTGCCGCGCGTATATATAAAAAAGAGTTTTCAAACCTTCACCCTTCACCTTTTTATTTAACATTTTGTGTGTCAAATAGTTACGGGTGAAGGGTGGTGAAGGGTGTTTTTCGCTTTTTATAAACATATTTTAAGAATTCAGCCCGTTTTTACATATTTTAAGCATTTATTTTTGGTTCCGAAATGGGTGCTTTTTTTTAGGGTCTCTTTTTTCCTCATTTCTTACCGCTGAAATCTTTGAAAAAGCGAGTGGGGTAGGGAATTCCGTCTTATGTTGTGTTAAACAATTATCAGATAAAAGAAGTTAACGATACCGAGAAAGGACTGATTTTTAAACAAATATTAACGCAGAAAATTTGAAGTTTCGCATATTAGATTCAGGTTTTGCAGGTTCAGGAGGTAAAGGAGTTAAATCGTTAAATGAGTTAAAGAAGTTAAATGAGTTATCGCTCCCTACGTTCGCTGAGGAGTTAAGACAACAGTCTTTTTGGCGTAGTTTTTTAAGCTGCAAGACATACGTCTTAACTCCTTAACTTCCTTAACTCCTTAACTTTCTGATATGCGAAAGTTTAGTAAAGCAAAGGTAATGGCGATGTTTTTGTCGGCGAAAAATCAGAAAGGCAAATCCTGAATTCTGTTCTCATCCGTTACCCCGAAGATATCAGCCTCTTCCGGTTCTCCATCCGCAATCACGATATCCCTTATCTTCTTGCGGTAGCTCTTTACGATACTCCCGTTCTCCAGTTCCACCCTTCTCCTGATGCTCAGGTCCAGATATTCCTTTTCCCTTTCTATGCCCAGATAGCGTCTGCCGGTCAGCGAGGCAGCAATGCCGGTAGTTCCGCTTCCCGAGAACGGGTCGAGGATCCATGCTCCGTGCCGGGTTGAAGCCAGGATGATGCGTACCAGCAGGGCGAGCGGTTTCTGCGTAGGATGCTTGCCCTGCGATTTCTCCCATCTTGCGATGGCTGGCAGCCTCCATACATCCGTCATCTGTTTGTTCTCGTTCAGCAGTTTCATCAGGTCATAGTTGAAGTAATGCGGCTTCTTCGGACACTTCCTTGCCCAAATGATGAACTCGGTGCTGTAGGTAAAGTACCGGCACGAGATATTAGGCGGTGGGTTTGTCTTCGCCCACGTGATAACGTTTAGGATTTTGAATCCGAGCTGTGTGAGTTTGTTGGCCACCGAGAAAATGTTGTGATAAGTTCCCGAAATCCAGATGGTACCGTTTTCCGTCAGATGTTCCCTGCATTCCGCAATCCATTCCTCGTTGAACAGGTCGATATGTTCGGGCGTCCCACCCTTATCCCAATCTCCCTTGTCCACGCACACCACCTTTCCGCTCTGTACGCTGATTCCGCCATTCGACAGGAAGTAAGGAGGATCGGCGAAGATCATGTCGAACTTGAAATCAAATTCGCGCATCAGCCGTATGCAGTCTCCGTGAAGGAGAGTGAAATCATCAGCCCTATGATATATCGCCTTTTTATTCATCATTTCGGGTGCAAAGGTAATGCAAATATTTGATTTATAAATGATTAGATCATACTTTAACTTTCATGATCAAAATAGATCAATTCGGCAGAAAGAAAAGAAAAATTGGTTAAAATGAATAAAAACAGAAAGTTTTTCATATATTTTTTTGTTCTTTCTGAATATTGATGTAAATTTGCAGAATGTTTTTTTATACAGGCTTTAAACGAAATAAAACTTAGCGAGATATGAAACAATACGAAGCTGTAATAGAGACCTTGAAGAGGTTGGGTGGATGTGCAACATTCGGTCAGCTGAATCAGGAGGTGTTCAAGATTGAGGATTGCACATGGAATACCAAGACTCCATTTGCATCCATACGTCGTATTGTGCAAGACCGCAAGGAAATCTTTCGCATTCGTCCGGGATTATGGGCTTTGGAGGAATATAGAAGCCTCTTGGCGGATAGGGGGATTGTGGCACAAGATGTGACGAATTCGGATTCTGAGCAGGTGCAGGAATTCAATCATTCCTATTATCAGGGACTTCTGCTGTATATCGGTAACATGAAGAAACTTGAAACCTATGTTCCTGCACAGGATAAGAACAGGAGATGTATCAATGTGAAGCTGGGCGAAATCTCCACATTGACGAAAGTTCCGCCATTCTCCTATCAGGAATTCGTGAATAGGAGTAGCACGATAGACGTTATGTGGTTTCAGCCTAATTCTTTGGGCAGCGAGGTGATGATGCCCGATAGTTTCTTTGAGGTAGAGCATTCTACGGATATTCAGAATTCTCTCTGTAAGTTTTCTGACCTCCAGTGTTTCAATGCCCAGATGTTTATCGTGGCTGATGCCAGGCGCCATGATGAATTTATAGCCAAGTTGAGCCATGATTATTTCAAGCCTATCTCGGATAGGGTGAAATTTGTAAGTTATGACAAGCTTGATAGATATTATGAGGGGCTGATGACGCAGAGAAAGAGTTCGCTTATTCTCTGATGATAGGATTGGCTTGTCTATATTTTCGATAAATAGAAGAGGTATTTGTATATACTAATTAGAAAGTGGTACACTTTTAAATTAGTATATACAGATGTGTCAGGTTTTTACGAATGCCTGAAATCCGTCATATTATTCATTTTAATACTTAAGAAATATGGATTTTTTTGATTTGTTGTTCGGCGGCGGTGAAGCCATACAGAGTATCTTTCAGCTAGGGTTTATCCCTAAAGAAGAGGACTTTAGAGAGTTTTCGAGTGTAGAATATCAACAGTTCAATGAGAAAGAGTGTGACATTTGCGGCAAGATGTACACATTCAATTCAGACTTGCCTGTTTCTGGGAATGATATTTATGCCTTCAGCGAGAAAGAGAAGGAGTTCATGCTGAAAGGGGCAGAGATTATTGACAACCTCTGTGAAAAGAAGACCTTCATCTCGGATGATGTAAAACTTCGATATGTTGCCACCTTATTGCCTGGCGTGTTCTCTGAAGGGACAAAATATGCTTGTAATGAAGAATAATCTATGTAAAAATGAAAAAGAGGGTGTGTCATGGATTTATGTCACACCCTTTTTGAACTACTTAACAGGGCGACAAGTTTGTGTCCGTAATTATCCAGGGCGTGCCCTGGGCTAGGAGCTTTTGGACCTTCAACCCGTACTTAAGCCACATGCGAAGTTCAGTAAGTAATTATTTTGAAAGTGCAAAAAAGATGAGAAAAGTATGGCGGTTTCGGAAAATAATCGTAAATTTGCAATTGGAAAACAAAGATTAGGAATTATGGTAGAGACTAACGATAGAATATTGCCGGTAGGCATCCAGTCTTTCGAGAAAATCAGAAAGGAAGGATACCTTTATGTTGACAAGACAGATTTCATCTGGCAACTTGCCAACAGAAATAAAACGTACAACTACCTGAGCCGCCCACGCCGCTTTGGTAAATCTGTGCTGGTCGATACGCTCGAAGCCTACTTCATGGGTAAGAAGGAACTCTTCGAGGGCTTGAAGATCATGCAGCTGGAGACAGAATGGGTGAAGCGTCCTGTCATCAGACTGGATATGAGTCGTGCGGGCGCAGAACCGGAAACATTGCGCTCTTATCTCGACATCACTTTCGACAGATTAGAGGGGGAATATGGTATTCCACCTAAGCCAACCGCCAAACTTGCCGACCGCTTCAATGCAATAATCGTGGGGGCGTATGAGCAAACCGGACAGCAGGTTGCCATCCTCATCGATGAATACGATTCTCCATTGCAGCATTCCTGGAAGACTCCTTATCACGAAGCATGTACCGCTGTTTATCGTGAAGTTTTTGCCATTCTCAAGGCAGATGATAAATACGAAAAGTTTGTCTTCATCACGGGTATCACCAAGTTTACGCAGCTTTCTCTTTTCTCTGTGCTCAACAATCTGAGCAATATCAGCTTTGAACCTGAATATGCTGCCATCTGTGGTATCACGAAGGAAGAAGTCTTACGTGATTTCAAGCCGGAAATCAACAAGTTGGCAGCAAGTAAGGGATGGACTTTCGATGAAGCCGTAGTGCAATTGACAGCTTATTATGATGGCTATCATTTCAGCCATGAAAATATGGTTGATGTCTTCAATCCATTCAGTCTTATCAATGCACTCGCTGATTCTAAACTGAGGAACTACTGGGCTTCATCGGGTGCAACCTCGCTGCTTCCAAAGTTTGTGGATGACATGGAGATTCGTTTGAAGGATTTTGATCATAGTGCCCTGTTGGACACAATCATAGAAACTTCTGACGTAACAGGCGGTGGAGCAGAGCTGTTTCTCTATCAGTCGGGCTATCTCACGATTAAGGGTTACATAAACGGAACTTATCTTCTTGGCATTCCTAACTTCGAGGTTCGGCAAGCCTTGAATGAAATCGTGTTGCCAACGCTTGCCATGCGCAAGAATAATGACCTTCAATCTACCCAGGCATTTCTGAATGTTCACCTCAGCCTTGGCAATCTTCCCGAAGCCATGAAATGCCTGAAGGCTCTCATAGCTGACGTGCCCTACAGCAACAAGAAGCTTGCCAGCATGGATATGGAAGAGCGCTACCGCCTGATTATGAGCACCATATTCTATGCTATCGGCTGCCGGGTAGAAGTAGAAAAGATGATTGCTACGGGCAGGATTGATATGGTGGTAGAAAACACTAACTTTATCTATGTGCTGGAGTTGAAGCTGAGCAATAACGGTGGTGTGGATGCTGCCACGGAGCAGATGAAAGCCAAGCAGTATGCCGAACCTTTCAAGGCTGATAAGCGCAAGGTAATTGCCCTTGCCATAGAACTGGATGATATGGGAAAGGGACTGGTTGATTGGAAGGAAGTATAATATTGCAAAAAGGGTCTATATGCCACCTTTTCATCGTGGTATATAGACCCTTGTCGTTTCCCGTGAAGTGCGGGGAATTATACTGAAGAAAAATCCCCCATCCCGCTTGAGAAAGCAGGATGGGGGATAGTTTCTTATTTCTTCTTGAGCCCCTTGTATGCAAGGAAAGCTACAATAACAACGGCAAGAGCCAAGATGATGTAACCGAGCTCATGACTATACTTTAATGCCTGCTGATATACATCTTGAGTTGTTTTATAGTCTGTATATTGGTAAATACCCCAACCGATGGTTGCTAAAACAGTATTCCAGATGCCAGCACCGATTGTGGTATAGAGCAAGAATTTGCCTACATGCATACCTGCCAAACCGGCTGGAATGCTGATTAACTGGCGAACAGCTGGTACCAGGCGCCCAAAAATAGTGGATGCGGCTCCATGCTTGCGGAAAAACTCTTCTGCAACTTCTACCTTTTGGCGGTCTATCAGGCACATATGTCCGATGCGGCTGTCTGCAAAACGGTAGATGATAGGACGGCCTACCCATTTAGCTAAATAATAGTTGATAAGTGCACCGATATTGGCACCAATGGTGGCAAATACGATGACCAGGATAAACGACATTCCGCTATCAGGATCCATGGCTTTCCATGCTGCAGGTGGAACAACCACCTCTGACGGGAATGGGATGAATGAACTCTCGATAGCCATGAAAAGGGCTACTACCCAGTAATTTAAATTGTCGAGTATCCAAAGAAAAAGCTCTGCTGTATTCATTTGTTATCTTGAATCTAAATAATATCTGTCTCAGCTGTTGAAACTGAGACAGATATAGGTGATTTATTTATTCTGTTTTGCCCATGTATCCTTCAAACCAACGGTTTTGTTGAATACAGGTTTTTCTGCTGTAGAATCAAGATCGGCCATGAAATAACCGATACGCTGGAACTGGAGATATTCACCTGGCTTCTTGCTGGCTGCATATTCCTCAACATAGCAGTTAGGATAGTCGTGGAAGCTATCCGGGTTGAGCAACTCGTGGAAATCACGTTCATCAGCAGATGGATTTTCTACCACAAAGAGACGGTCGTATTCGCGCACCTCTGCCTTTACGCAGTGATCTGCTGATACCCAATGCAATGTACCCTTAACCTTACGGTTGGCACCTTCCATGCCGCTCTTACTGATAGGATCGTATTCTGCCTGAATCTCAGTGATAACGCCATTTTCGTCCTTTGTGCATCCAGTGCACTTAACGATGTAAGCATTCTTCAGACGAACTTCTTTACCCGGAGTCATACGGAAGAATTTTTTAGGAGCATCTTCCATAAAGTCAGCACGCTCTATCCAGAGATTCTTAGAGAATGTGATGGTGTGTGTGCCATCAGCTTCATTTTCTGGATTATTGATGGCTTCCATTTCCTCTGTTTCACCTTCCGGATAGTTGGTAATTACGAGTTTTACAGGATCAAGTACTGCACTCACACGACATGCTTTCTTGTTCAAGTCTTCTCTAACAGATGCTTCGAGTAAGGCCATATCGTTGAGAGCATCGAACTTAGTATATCCGATACTGTCGATAAACATACGAATACTCTCAGGAGAGTAACCGCGACGGCGCATTCCGCAAAGAGTAGGCATACGTGGGTCGTCCCATCCGATAACCAGTTTCTCATCAACCAGCTGGTGAAGCTTACGCTTGCTCATTACTGTATAAGTGAGGTTCAATCGGTTGAACTCAATCTGACGTGGACGATTGTCGTTTAATACATCTGCAGTTCCGTCCTTCTCCTTCAAGAAGTCGATGAACTTATCGTAAAGCGGACGGTGAGGTACAAATTCCAATGTACAGATAGAGTGGGTTACCCCTTCAAAGTAGTCACTCTGTCCATGAGCAAAATCATACATAGGATATGCATGCCATTTAGTTCCTGTACGGTGATGAGGAGTATGGATGATACGATACATGATAGGATCGCGGAAATGCATATTTGGATTCGCCATATCGAGTTTTGCGCGAAGAACCATGCTGCCTTCTACGGCCTCAGGAGTATTCATCTTCTCAAACAAAGCAAGGCTTTCTTCGATTGGGCGATCACGATATGGACTAGCAGTACCCGGTGAGGTAGGAGTACCCTTCTGCTGTGCAATTTCTTCAGCAGTTTGTTCATCTATATATGCATTGCCCTTCTTGATCATCCAGACAGCAAAATCCCAAAGCTTCTCAAAGTAGTCAGAAGCATAGTAGATATTGCCCCACTTGAATCCGAGCCACTGGATGTCTTGAAGAATATTCTCTACATATTCATTGTTTTCCTTGCTAGGGTTAGTGTCATCAAAACGAAGATTGCAAACACCATTATATTTCTCTGCAACACCAAAGTCCATGCAGATAGCTTTGGCATGGCCGATATGCAGATAACCATTAGGCTCTGGCGGAAAACGCGTCTGGATTCGTCCTCCGTTTTTGCCTTCTTTGAGGTCTTCCTCAACTAACTGTTCTACGAAAGAGATACTTTTCTTCTCTTCCAAATTTTTTTCTTCATTAATTGCCATAATTCAATAAAAAGAATAATTTTTAAATTTATGGTGCAAAGATACAAATTTAATTGTAAGTACCGAAATTATCTGGCAGATAATTTTGTTTTGGGAACGATAATTTTGTTTTGGGAGCAATAATTCACAAAATATGTTTTTAAACATATAAAAAGATTCGTTTGTTTCGAAAAATATGTCTATCTTTGCATCGTTATCCTGAATACAATCTTTTTACCTTAAATGAAACTAATACCAAAAAGAACGCCTTCGCTGTGAAGCGAGGGCGTTTTGCTTTTATACCAGGTTCATATTCTATTACTTTTTGCGGAATGTTTCGTTCTTAATAATGATAGAACCTTCTTCTGTATCGAGTGTAGCCTGCTCCTGAACATCAGCATCAAGACCCTTGCGGCTCAAGATAATCACAGCAGCTTTACCTTCTGGCTTAGCAGGCAATTCCCACTTGTAAAATTCCTTGTTAAGGCCTTTTACTTTAACAGAGAAATCACTGTTCAAAGTAACACTGCGCTCACCATCTGCGCTCTTATATTCACCGGCTGCGGCAGCCTGAAATGCAGAATCGGTTACAACAGTCTGTTCTGCCTGAGCTGGTGCAGGTGCCTTTTTCTCAGAACATGCTGTGAAAGCTATCAGACCCATAGCAAATGCAAGAATTGATAATTTCTTCATAATCTTTAAATTTTATATGTTAATAATAATGTTAATCTAAACCATTTTTATAAGCTAACTCTTTTTATACATTTGTTTATCTCAGTGGTATGTTATAGAAAGACAGTATTCCACTGGTACAAATGATTACCCAAATAGAAACGAGCCCCGTAATGATAGGGACGCTTGCAAATCTGATGTCGTAGTTGGGCTTAAAACGTTCGGTATGCTTCCTTAAAAAATACTGAAATATATAATAATATAAGGTGGCATAGAGAAAACCAATGAGGGTACCAATCAGGATGTCGCCAAAATAGTGTACACCGAGATACATTCGGGAATAACTGGTTATCAATGCCCATAGGCATAAGAATATCGTGAGTTTGCTCCGGCGAACCAGATATTGGGCAAAGAAGGCCATACTCCATGCATTGGCTGCATGAGAAGATGGGAAACCATATCTGCCACCCCGATATCCTTGAACAACATGTACCATCGGACTGATAGGATTATCAGGATTGCTGGGACGCATTCTTGCTACCAATGGCTTCAGAATTCCTGATGCAGTCTGGTCTGAAAACAAGATAATCAGAGTGATAACAACTATAGTGCTCATCACAACCTTGACAGGAAAATTCTTCAGCAGTACAAAGATAAAACTGGCATAGAATGGAACCCATACAAAACGGTCTGAGAAAATCATCATGAAGTAATCCCAATACTCGTTGTGAAAACCATTGAAAAACAGAAAAATCTGCGTATCAATCTGTTCTATTTGATGAAGTAATTCTATCATAGTCTTTCTTTATGAAATTCTGTAATGTTCGCTTTCTTGTTTCTGATAATCTGTTGCCCTGTCGTTTGGGCTATTTTGCACTCAAGTCATCGTACAACTTCTGAAGATAAGCCATGCCTCGCTTCAGGTTATAACCTTTTTTGCCTTTATCATAAACAACCTTTTTGGATTTGTTGTCGTAGATGATAGAGTTCTCCTCTGATACCATGCCGAAAGCATCGGGTACATCAAAGAATGCAAATTTAGGAGTAGCATCACTCAACATATTCTTGCTGAACAAGAAGTCTTTGTGAGGAATGCCTAATTGTCCGAGCAGTGTAGCTGCTATATCATGCTGACTTCCTATGAGCTTAACATTCATTGGGCGAGCTATAGCTCCACCGGTCATGATAAGTGGAATCTGATAGCGGCTGCGGTCAAAGTTGTCAAGATGTTCTTTGTATGCGCCAACATGATCGGCAACGAGTAATACCAAAGTATTTTTCCATCTAGGCAATTTGCTGTATTCACGCAGAAGATGACCTATGACACTATCAGTGTAAGCAAATGCATTTAAACGCTTGTCTTTCAGTCTGCTATATGGTACATCGAATGGCTCATGACTGCTTGATGTCTGGAATACTCTCAGCATAGGCTGTTTGGCGTTTTGTTCTTTCCTGAGGTCTGCAAGCAGCCGGTTGGCTACGATATGATCGTGTACTCCCCATTTGCTCAATTTGTCTTCTATAGGGAAATCACTATCTGAAATGATTCTCTCATAGCCCTGGGAAACCAGCCAAGAGCGTTGGTTGGCAAAATCAACATCACCACCATAATAATATGCATTGCCGTAATGCTTTGCTTTAGCCAATGAACGTGCCAATGATGGTAATTGTGCAGATTTTGCCGGGTAGCGCATGATGCTGGTTGTAGGTTGTGCAGGATAACCGCTCAAAACAGCAACCAGACCACGATCCGTGCGGAAAGTGTTGGAATAGAATCTTGGGAAGAAAATTCCCTTTTTGGCTATTGAGTCCAAGCAGACTGCTACGTTTTTATGTGTTCCGACGGAAGGCATGATGTCGTTGGCAAAGCTTTCCATAATAATAATAAGTATATCCGGCTTTCCGTTTTTCCGAGCTTCTTCATTCAGGAGCGGGTAGGTATTCTGGTCGCTTGAACTTACCATTTGAGCAAAGAGCTTGTTAGCTTCTTCTTCTGACATGTATCGGTATTGCGATGCAAAATCTTCCTGATGGGTCAGTGATTCAAACAGGCTGAACATCGGATTGACGGCAGCATGGTTCAAAAACGCATTTTGGCTGAAATATGCCTTTCCTGTATTTGTTGTAGATACAGTAAATCCTCCTCTGATAGGGATGAAGAGAAGGGCAGTAAGCAGCAACAGAATAAGAGAATGGCGCATACGATGATGCTCTATGTCAGAGTAGCGTGTTCTACGACCACTGCCGAAATCTCCAAAACCATAGTTGCTGTATCTGCTGGAATAGCGCTTCTGGGTATGAGGCATGCGGAGTGCGAACCAGACGGCTATGGTAAGCAGTACAGTAATGAGGAGAGCCAAAAAGATGTAAAGCCCTCCAACACTTGCAAGTGCATCCTTTGGCGAAGTAAAGAAATAATATAATGGAGTGCTATCTAGCGGGAAGTTCCAATATGGATATAATCCTGCATTCAGTACGAATGTAATGGAAACCAGGAAAGATGCCAGTATATAATAAGCATTCAGAATGGGACGTATAATCTCCTTACGAAACCAAATCATTGCGGTGAGCAACAAACCCGGTAGTGCGGTGAGGTAACCAGCCATAGAGAGGTCGAGTGATAAACCATACCACATCACTGTAGGCATTTCGCTCCAGATATTATCGATAGGTTGTGTAGCAGAAGCCTTTTCCAATATCATGAAAAATGGTTTCTGAATACTGAACAAAATGACAAACGTAAAATACGTTTTTATAAACCACAATATTTGCTTCATATCTATGCTTCTTGACTAATAATTATGATATACTCGGCTTTGAGCTTGAAAATTAATGCAAAAATAACCATTTTATTTCATATAAACGACTTTTTTGTGTTTATTTTTCAAAAAAGTGAGAAAAAATTTGGTCGTTCTAAATAAAAGTCGTACCTTTGTTGTAATAAATTTTATAACATAACTATGGCTAAGTACAATATTCAACCTAAAAAAGAAAAAATAGCAAGATATCAATCTATGCTGAGTGAAGAAACTAAGGACCGCCTTCGCGACGAGATAATCCGTGTTCTTGTTACTGAAAGAAAGTACAAGGACCCAGACTATAGTTCCAAGAAACTTGCAGAGGATTTGAATACTAACTCTCGCTATATTTCTGCTGTATGCGCAACTCGATTTCATAAGAATTATGCCGAGTTGGTGAATGATTATCGAGTAAACGATGCTATGTCTTTACTTACCGATAAACGTTATGCAAGAATGACTGTAGAAGGTATCAGCGAAATGGCTGGTTTCAATACTCGTCAGAGTTTCTATGCTAATTTCTTCAAGCGAATAGGCGTTACTCCCCGTCAATATCGTGCTAATCATTTAAAGGGATTGGAGAAAATTTAATTGTTAATAACTAGAACATGAAACAAAAAGGAGGGTGTATCATAAGTTAATGATTCACCCTCCTTTTTGTTTTTACAAACTATTGCGAGTTACCTCTTGAAGTAGTTTCTCAATGCCTGGTGGCGGATACTCCTGTTCAATCTGCGTATGGTCAGATTTCGTATCTGGCGAACTCGCTCGCGTTTGAGCCCCATATCTTCAGCAATTTCAGCCATCGTTTCTTTAGGAACACCTATACCATAGAATTTGGTGATGATTTCTTTCTCTCGTGGCAATAAATCTGCAATGCTTTCTGCCATCTTTTTCTTCATCATTTCTATATTCAGGGTATCATCTGCAATCTTTACATCCGGATCGTTTAATATGTCTAATAGGGTATACGGATTGTTTGCGCTTAGTGGCGCATCTACAGATACAGCCTTGTCTGCGTTTCTTGGGGCATATTTCTTCTGGTCTTTCGGTAAACGATAAAGTCCTGATTGTTTATCGATGGCCTGTGATATAGCCTTGTGAACGAATGGACCGGCATAAGCCACAAAATCGGTGCCCCGGTCGGCTTGGAATTTTCTGGCTGCCATAAGCATTGCCAGAGTTCCTTCGCTAACCAAGTCATCAAACTCAACGCCTTTACCTTTATACTGGTTGGCTACTGATTTTACATAGTTTAAGTTCTCACTAACTATCTTGTTTATTTCTTTTTCTGTCATACTCAATAATTCTTTTTGCAAATATACATAGAATAATTCAAAAAAGCAAGTATTTTGCGCATTTTAACCAATCATTTTGGTTCCCACATATTATATATGTTTCTATGACTTGCATAAAGCTGCGTATGGACAGTATTCGCAACGATGCTTATCATCTGTAGGTCGGAATGGCTGGTCCTTGTCAAAGATGTTGGCGATGAGAACTTTCAGTTGTTTCATAAACTCTTCTTCGTATACATCTATGCTACTGATGAGTTCCTTGCCCATTTTTAATGTCGGATCATAATCTTCTGCTCCTGCATTTTGTATAAACAGCAAGCCTGGAGATACGGGCTCTTGAGCCGGATTCAGATTCCTGTTGTGGCTTACAATAATCGAGTAGAGCATAGATTGTAAATAATAATCTGTATGCTTGTTGATCATGGATGGATCAAACACTTCGCTCAGTACTCTTGGACGTGTTGTTGAAATACGTCCTGTTTTGTAGTCTATTACGCGGAGTCGTTCTGCAAGATTATTGCCATTTGCATGACCGTTAGCTGCAACAGCGTCCAGTCGGTCGATAAAACCTCCTATTGACAGAGATAAATTGCCGATACTTGTTTCTACTTCGACGTCAGTTTTTACAACTAGCTCTAATCCGAGTATGGTGAATGGAGCCTGTCGCATATCTATCGTGACAAGTTGCCGGATATACCTTGCTATTACTTCTTTATTGATCAGTTGCAGACCATTATATTTCGGACGATATCCTGCAGCGCTAACTTTAAAGAGTTCTTCTCTGAACGCCTGATCTACCAGGCGATAAACAAGCGATTCATCTTTTAAGGCTTGCTCTAATTGCTCTTTTGATACAACGATAGGACGAGTCAGTTTGAGTTCTCCTTTACCGTCGGTTGTCAGAGCATCGCTGCTTGCTAATCCCAGATAGAACAGTTCTGCTGCACGATGGAATATATTTCCAAATACTTTGTTGTCTACTTCGTCCTCATCAATTTCATCTGGTTCAATCAGTCCTTCTACATATTTATAGTAGAATTGCTTTTCACATCTCAAATATGTATTCAGAAATGTTGGCGTAAGCATTTTCAAATTCTTGAGCTGGCTGAGCGCATGCTGTTTTTTCTCTATTGGTTCATAAGTAGGACGCAGTGTGTTTTGTCCTGCGACCAAAGAAAAGCGCTCGATGTCATGATGGCTTTCTACCAGGAGTTGTAGCATAAAACGGCTCATCTCACCCGATTGGCCATCTTCTGTTGCGTTATTGTAACATAAAGTGATGTCGTGTGAGCGTTGGAGCAGACTGTGAAAATAATAGGCGTATATGGCTACTTTGTTATCTACCGTAGTCAAGCCATATGCCTTTCTCAATGAATAGGGAATAAATGAAGCATCGTTCACACCTTTTGGCAGTTTCCCTTCGTTGCATGAGAGTACTAAGATATGCTCGAAATCAAGATTTCGAGTTTCCAATACACCCATTACCTGTATTCCTTCTGCAGGTTCACCATGGAAAGGAATACTTGTTGACTGGATGAGCTGTTGGATGAGTCGTTCCAGAGTGATGCAGTCTACAGCTAAGTCTCCTGTCTGGATGAGTTCTTGCAGACGGTTCAATAAGGTATAAGTTCTGAAGAGCGATTCCTGGAATAAAGGATCGTCCTGTTCTTTACTATTCACACCTATTGTCTTCAAAATATCCAGCAGATACTGGATGAGTCTCAAGTTGTATTCATTTTCTGTTGCAGTCTCACCCAAATCTTTGAAAAGCAGTGACAAGCCTTCATCACCATCCATGCTTAGGAATTGGCGGGTAGGGTAGAACTGCTTCTGCTCGTCAAGAGCGCTCAAGAGTTTGCTATAATTTTGAGAAATATAGCGTGTGTATGGATGACGGAGCGCCATGAGCACATTGTGTAAGCGATAGTTGTTACTATGCTTGGGGTGACCTACGCCCTGCAACTTGATGAGCTGTTGCAGCAAACTGTAGAATGGTGTCTGTTGAAGCGGATAGCCCAATGTAATATTATATGCTAACTTGTCGTTCTCAGAATAATCTGGCAACGACTTGATGTCTTCGTTTGTAGGAAGACTATGTATTACACTTTGCAACAATCCTTCATCGGCTAATACTATAGCCACTTTTTTTCCATATTTATAGCGTTTCTTTTCTTTAAGCCATTGGTTTACATAGCGGGCCTGGATGTTTTCAGTTGATGCCGATATGTATGTAATGTCTTTATTGTTATCAAAGTTATGATAAATATCACGAAGATCATGAGGAGGCATATCATTCAATTCGTTAGGATAATATTTGAGATATTCACGAATGTAGTGACCTGCCTCATGGTTGTTTTGCATATAATAGTCATCGTAGTCCCAATAGAAATGTGCTTTACCCTCTTTCATCAAGCGGTCGCAGAGTTTCCGTTCTACTACTTGCATCATATTAAAACCGACAAAGAGATATTTCTTGTGTTGGAATTTGATATTTTCATCATTTACAAGTTTCCTGTACAGAGCCCCCTCATAAGCCAATCCTTGTTCTTCAAGACGCATGTTGAACTGCTTATAGATATCAAGAAAATGGCTCCATAATTGTAGAAATCTCTTTTTGAGTTCAGAGTTGTGATCATCGTTGAAATTGCTAAAAAATTTCTTAATCAGCGTTTTCTGTTCTTCTGTAAGATATGAGATGTCATCAAGTTCATGTATATTGCTAAGATTGGCAAAGAGTTTTTCTGCTTCTGCCATGTTTTTATCAATATCGTCAAAATCTGTGATAAGAAGTTGTCCCCATCCATAAAAATGGTCTAGGGTCTCATCAATACCAGTGCAGGCTACGAATGTTTTATGTAAATCGCAAACAAGTTTGATTGGGTCTCCAACTTTCAATGTGCTATGTTTGCGAAAAAGGTCGCTGATTGTTATGTAAGATGGCGACCAGATAGGGTGATCAGTCAAACGTGCCAGACTCTCGTTGAGGAAAAGAGCGGCGCGTTTATTTGGAAACACGACGGCAATGTCGCTGAGATTGTTTCCATATTTCTCGAGAATATCTCTTGCTACATATTTTAAAAATGCTTTCATATCTTAATGGACTTTTCAATGTTTGCAACTGTTCTTTTTGTTGCCCTACTTTTTGGAAAGGGGCAATAGAACCATATTATTTTATTACTTCAACTATTCTGTTAGGGTATACATACCATAGATAACCTTTTACTCGATGATGTCCCATACTTTTTAACAAGCCGATGTATTTTCTAACCTGTTCATGGTGTTCTACTTTCTGTTTACCGAATTTGAAGTCTACCACGATGGTTTCATTTTTTGAGTTTTGCATCACGCGGTCTGGACGGTATTCTGCCACTTTTCCATTTTCAACTGTCAGGATAGAACATTCATTTAGTATGGTTAGTTCCTTATCAAACCATTTTGCGATCTTTGGTGATTCAAGTCTTTTCCTGATCATCTCCTTTATTTTCTCTGGTGTGAGGTCTTGATCGTATAAAAGTCCGTCTAACTCCAACTGTTTCAGGGCTCCATCAATATCTTCAACCGTGTGGATTGTAGAAAAGAGGTTGTGCAAAATGGTACCCATTTTGATATAAAACTTCTGTTGTTCTTCAGTTTCATCACGCTTTATAAAGTCACGGCTCTGGTTACTCTGTCTGAATTCTGGCATTTCAGGCGTAACATTTATTTTAATTTCTAAAGGTTGAGAATAGGCTGAGAGCACGTTTGTATCCTTCTTCTCGTTTGATTTCTTGGAAGAATCAGGTACATATATTTCATTATAGCAGAAAGATATGTCATCTGTTTTGGCATCAGAACCTATTCCTGTTAACTCCATCTTTACATCATTAGCTTCAAGTCGGCTGGCTACCTTGTCGAGTACAGATTCAATAATGGCAGAACGATATGCACTATTAGCTCGTTTGCCAATTACAATCAGGTTGTGACTGGCACGCGTGAAGGCTACATAAAGCAGATTCAAATTGTCGACTATGTTTTGCAGATGTTCATGATTATAATCTGCTTCATATATACTTTGCTTCATCAGTTTAGCACTGAAATCTATAGGTACCAGTGGAAGCTCGTTGTATGGAGCTTCTTGCGGTGTGCACCAGATAGTGTTGGCTTTTTCTAGTTGCCAGTCACAGTAAGGCATGATAACATGATCGTATTCCAGTCCCTTACTCTTATGTATAGTAAGGAATCTGATGCCTCCATCGCCATCGCTATGAATGCTTTTTTCGTGGATACGGTTATCCCACTCTTTCAGAAATCCTGTGATATCACTACTGTTATCTGTGAGATATTTACTTAAGCAATCATAAAAAGTACAGATGTAGGCAGTTTGCTTGATCATGTCTTTTATTTCGCCAAGTTTAAGTTCTGCAAAAAGGCGTTCTGTGAGATCGAACAGTGGCATTTCCAGATACTCAGAACGATTGGTCAAAAGTTGTTCCGGCATATTTCCAGCTACAGAATACGTGTCACAAAACTTGTTGAGAGTTGCTAATGCAATATTGTCATTTGGGTGTACCAGTATGTAGAGAGCGTTAACCAATGTGCATACTGCTTGGGAGGCATCCAGCCTGAATGCCTCATCTGAAACCAACGGATAGTCGGAATGGTTCATAAAATACTCAGCAATTTCCTGTATGTTACGGTTGCTTCTTACCAGGATTGCTATTTTGTTGCAAGGAACACCTCTTTCAACCAACTTGTCTACAGTGTCCAGTGTGGTTTGCATCATTCTGTCTTCAATATTTTCACCGCCCAGGAGCTGAATACTGATAGAACCATTAGGATTAGAATGGTGGACTGGTACTTGCTGGCAGACATCGCTATATGCGTTTTCCAGCTGTTTACATTCCTCAGGACATTTATCTTTCAGGTCTTCAATCTCCAACTTTACTGCTTCTGTGAAAAAAGCATTGTTAAACTCAATGATGTTTCTATCAGAGCGGTAGTTGGTACCCAAAGTTTCTATGCTTACTTTTTTCGCGCTTTTATTAAATTCTTTATCGATATTATTGAGCAGTCTCCAATCGCCGGATCGCCATCTGTAAATACTTTGTTTTACGTCACCAACAATGAGGTTACCTGCATCTTCTCTACTCATGGTTTCTTCGAGCAGCACTTTAAAGTTCTTCCATTGGATGGTGCTGGTATCTTGGAACTCGTCAATCATTATATGGTCGAGTTGAGTGCCAATCTTTTCAAAGATGAATGGCGAATCGCTATCCTTTATCAGTGAGTTGAGCAAGGTCTGAGTATCGCTCAAAAGGAAACGGTTTGCCTCTCTGTTCATCTCCCTGACTTTTTTATCTATGCTTCCCAAAAGGCGAAGCTGATTAAGATGCTTTATGGTCAGATCGGTACTTTTGAAGATTCGGGTGAGTCTTGGACGATTATCTTCTGCAAACAGCAGAATAGGGTAGAGCACCGATTCTACATAATTGAAGATATCAGTACAATTTTTTACATCAGATTTTTTGACCCATGCTTCCGGACTTTCCCGACATTTACAGAAAGTATCATTATGTAGATCATCATCACTGTATTTGCCATTTTTCAGCTTGTTGAAATAGCTCCAAATGCCTCTCGTTTTTCCAGCTAAGTCGTCTGACGTAAAGCCTTCTTCTTCAAGGGAATCGAAAAAAGTAGCAGCAATTTCTTTAAGCTGCTCTTTTGCCTTATTGCGCATCTTTTTCATTCGGTCGGTAAAATCCTTGAAGAAATCTTCTTGTTCCATCAATTCTGTCAGCTTGTCGGAATGAGCTTTGTAATAATCCTTGAATATGTTCTCACCGAATTTCTTGATCTGTCCTATGACATTCCAACTCTTATCATCATCAATATTTTCTTTGATATAATCCATAATCCAGAAAAGTAGACGATCGGTATCTTCAAGACTTTCTATAAGTTCATCAACGGCATGCTGTTCTATTTGATAGTCATTGAGTTCTATCCGTAAATTGGCAGTCAGATCAAGTTCACGTGCTAGATTTCTCAATACACTCTGAAAGAACGTATCGATGGTCATAACCCGGAAATAGTTATAATTATGTATGAGCAAATGCAGGGCTGATTCTGCATTTTTCTGAATTTGTTTGGATGAAAGATATGGTAAAGCCTGTTGTATTTGATTTACATAATCGTTTACTTCTGGTAGTCCGTGTGCAATTTCGTATAATTTTCCTAAGATACGCATTTTCATTTCTTCAGTAGCTTTGTTGGTGAAGGTTACTGCAAGAATGGTTCTATAGGAAGCAGGATTAGCTATCACGAGTGTCATATACTCGCGAGCCAAAGTAAATGTTTTACCTGATCCTGCACTTGCTTTATAAACAGTTAGTTGTGAACTCATATTTTGTTTTTTTTATGATGTTATTGATATTGTGCCCTAGAAATCATGTTTTATCCATGCTTTTATGAATATTACCAATCTCTAAATAGTTCAAAACCGAAGCGACAGCCTATGCCATTATACTTCGTGTTTTTGAAGGCTGCAAAGAATCCTAATGTAATAGCTCTTGTTGTTACTCCATATCCCCATTCTGTATATGGGTGTAAATGGTTTACAACAAGACTGCTTACATACAGGCGCTCTGCTTCTATATATTTCCCAATCAGGGGGAGCCATGCAGTTGCAATCATGGGAGCTTCATAAGTGAAATTTCCGCGAACGTAATAATCACTGGCATTATACCATTGGGATGGCAGTAATTCGAACTCTCCACTCCAACTATCATTCCAACCTCCAGGAATATTATTATCATGGAAATTTGTATAGTCAAGGAAATCCCAATGGTCACCTTTACGGGTATAAAAACCTGCTCCTAATCTAACAGAATATGATTGACGGCGTGACGCTTGGAAAATAGTTTGTGCATCTACTTCTACCCGTTCGTAGTCTATATTTGATCCAAGTAGGTTTTTCCATCCCTTTTCGTAGTCTATTTTAAAAATCGACCCTTTCTTTCCCCAGGGTAACAGTTCTAATGCCACAGCTGGTGCTACTGATACATATTTGCTAGGGTAATTAAACAGTTTATAGAAACTTTCTATTACAGCTTTTCGGGTATGTGAAACCAAGCCAATCTCAAAACCGACATAGTCGTTGAAACTCCAGTGGTTAGTAAGACGAAGGTAATCATCTTTAAACTCTGTCAGTTTCCCGTTATTTGCATCAATATCTGTTGAGATTTCCGGTAATGACAATCCTGGATATTCTGAGAATAGTGGATATAGAAAATCGTTATCTTCAGGTTTGCTGATGCCTAACATCTTTCGTGCAACACGATTATTCGATATTCTATTACCATTACCAATTTCTAACTTCAGATATCCATTGTGCTTCGGGTTATAGTTGAATGTCAATGGTATATTGAAATAAAATCTGTGTTGTTTCATACTGTAACCTCCTTTAAAGCGAAGCCCCAATTCCAGATTTTCTGTAAACCTGTAGCCTCCCTTCAGGTCAAACTTGTATACAATTCCTTTTCGCTCGGAGTATCCCATATAGAGTGGGTTGAGAATAGGACTGATACGGAAGTAGCCTTGGTTTTGCTTTCCGAAGCCTTGGGAAATCCTGTTTAATACATTGTCACCTATAACATTCCAAAGTATGTCTTTTGCAAAGTTTTTCTCTGGTATGTTGTTATTCAAGGAATCTGTTATTTGTTTTCTTTTTTCATAGAATTTTCTGTATATGTCAGCCTCATCTTGGTTTAATTCAATTGGGCGCACTTTTGCCATTAATGCAGTATCGGCTACATTATTGAGTGAATCACTTAATATTTTCGGCAGTCCGTATACAGTTGTATACATGCCCGTTATCTTGTTACCCATAAAACTGAAGTTGGCTCTCATGCTGCACCTTGCAGGAGAAAGTGAACCAAATCCGTCTTTACCCATAATAATAGAGATATAGAAACGGGTCATATCATATTCGCCCTCAAAGTCTACCATGCTTATCTTTCCGCTTTGGGAATCAACTATGGCACGTGCTTCAATAACTTGGGTGTTTTTGAGACGTGGATATACGTAGACTTGTGCTTTGCCGAATGGTAATTGGGTGACGGCATATTTATAATATCTGCGATTCTTATAGTGGAAAGGAGAAAGAATATTAGTTTCGAAAAGTGTTTCTCCATATACCGTTGGAGTCATGTATTTCAAAACTGATGACAATGTGTTTCTTCTATGCGGAATGGTGCTTATGTTCAGCAAACGCTTGGCAACTGGTCTGCCATTTGCGTCTAGCGTCATTTGGTTATAATACTCGCTGATGAATCTTCTGCCACCGCCATGAGCCACCGCATACATTGTCGGTACTAGCATGAGCGTTGCATTACGTTTGTTTGTTTTGATTTGAAATTTAGTGTAGGCATAACTCTTGTGCTCAGCTCTACCTGTAGTGTCAACAGATTGCGCATATTTAAATACCAAACACATCACCGAGTCACTAAAGGCGTCTCTCGGTGACATTCTTCTTGCATGTGCTGCAAAAGCCATCATGCAGAAGATAATCGTCAAAATGATGTGTGTTTGATATTTCTTCATCTATTATGAGTTAAGATGTTACTTGGCAGAAAAACTATGCCAAATATTTTGGGCAGCAGCTTTCCTAACCAAGATATTTCATAAGGATTCCTATCTTCCCGGATTCTCTCAGTTTGGTGATGCTTTTTTCTCTTATTTGGCGAACTCGCTCACGGGTCAGCCCCATTTTATCACCAATTTCCTCGAGCCCCTTTTCGGTTTCCCCAATTCCGTAGCATGCGCAGATAATTTTCAGTTCGCGATCCTTGAGGCAAACTTTTAAAACCTGTCTTAGGTCTTGTGCCATACTTTCATGGTCAACCTGCTTGTCTGTTCTGGCATCGTCTCCGCTTGCCATTACATCTGCCATAGAGTTGTCATCGTCATCACTGAATGGAGCATCGATGCTTACATGATGACCACTGGCAGCCATGCTCTGAGAAATCTTGTCCTCGTCAACACCCGTTCTGGCAGCAAGTTCTTCAACGCTTGGACGACGTTGGTTTTCCTGCTCAAACTTATTAATTTCCTGGTTTACCTTATTGAGTGATCCTACCTGGTTAAGAGGAAGTCGAACAATTCGGCTTTGCTCTGCTATTGCCTGTAAAATGCTCTGACGAATCCACCATACAGCGTATGAGATAAATTTGAACCCTCGTGTTTCGTCGAAGCGTTCTGCAGCTTTGATGAGTCCGATGTTTCCTTCGTCAATCAAGTCTGTCAAGGTGAGTCCCTGGTGCTGATATTGTTTTGCTACCGACACCACAAAACGTAAGTTGGCTTCAATCAACTTATTCTTTGCTCTTTCGCCAGCTCTGCCTCCCTTGCGGATAGCTTGAGCCAATTCTATTTCTTCATCAATAGAAACCATTGGGGCTCTACCTATCTCTACAAGATATTTGTCGAGGGCTTCACTGTTACGATTGGTTATACTCTTTTGTATCTTAAGCTGTCTCATTATCTTTCCTCTTAGTTACACATTGCACAATTGGCGCAAAGATAATAAAAATATTGATACACGACTAGAATTATAACTTACTTTAACGTAATTAACCTAACTTACTCATTTAAAGGTTATTTTACGGTCTTGTTCTTAACAAAACTTTGAAAAGCGTCATCGTATCCGTTAAACACGTTGATGTCTACCTCTCCATGTATTCCTGCTACTCTTCCGTCGGGGCAGAGTTGCCAATATACCAATCGGATGTCTGGTTTATACTCTCCATATCGTGCAATCCAAACCTGGTAGTTATGTTTCAGATCGGGAGCCTTTGGCAGATAGCGATTTACGAAAGTTTGGCTGATGTAAAGAATAGGCTTAACACCAGTTGCTCTTTCTACAATTCTAAGCCAAGTTCTAATGCGTGCAAACAATACACCCGACCCTCCCATTTTCTTGATTTGACTAGGAAGCGGTTCAACATCAAGAACTGGAGGAAAATCGCCTTTCCTAATGATACTGTGTTTCAGAAAGTGTCGTGCTTGTTCGGCAGCAGGTGTTATGGTGGTAAAGAAGTGATAGGTTCCAACCTTGTAACCATGTGCTTTTGCATCACGGTAATCTTTTCTATAATAAGGATTTAACAGCGATTTACCTTCTGTACTCTTGATATAGATGAAGCGAATCGGGAAGTTTACTGTTCCTGATATGGTCTTTTTGCTGAGACGTCCAAGATGTGTTATGCGTAAACGGTTCCAGTTGATAGCATATTTTTTTCTGCCTTTTCCATGCTGGTATTTGCTCAGATCAATGCCATAAATACGTTCCGATGTATATACGAGTCTTTCGCCTTTATAGCGGTCATTTTTCCATTCGCCTATTCGTAAAGGCTTCTTGGGAGCAATGCTGAATCCGAATCCTTCACGTTTCCCGTTTTTCCAGTAACCTTCATAATAGGTTCCATCGTATCCTTGCCAGCATCCATGACCGTTTGGTTGATAGATACTGTCGGTTGTACCCCGGTAATATCCTAGAGAATCAGGTAAGAGGGTGTAATCAATAGAGCGTCGAAGTGTGACTCCATGAGCTGTTGCTAAAGATGCTGCAAGTTGAGGTGAAATAGCTTTAACCCCTTCAGGAGTTGTTTCTGAGGAAAGTTGGAATGTGTGGCTTTCTTGTGCAGTTTCTCCATTCATTGCTTTGATGAGTTTGCATGCCTGACTCTTCCATTTTCCGTTCTCGTCTCTATAATAGGCTTGATATGAAATGGAGCGTTTCAACTTGAAATGTCCCTTTTTCTGTACATGTTTCAGGGAATCAATCAGTTTCTTGGCAGAATCGCGTAGTTCAAGTTCGTGTTGGGTATAAGCGCAAATAGAGTTGTAGCCTGCATCTAGGACAGAATGAGAGTGAATATAATAGTTCAGTTCTCCAACTTTCCATTTGGAGTCTCTATACAAACTGTCTAAAGAATCAACTTTCTCTTTAAAGATGCTATCCGCATCTTTGCCAAGATAGTGATTCCGGCTGATGCTGTTGTTGTAGCAGGCGGCAAGTCTTCCTTCACATGAAGGAATCAACGCCCAACGATTCATAAAGTTGGCAGCCAGTGTCGTAGTGTCTTCGTCGAATCGGAGTATTGTTTTTCCATTTTGAATTAATTCGTAGTGACTGTATACTTTTATGTTTGCTTTTGCCTTGTTCACTCTATCACTTGATGGGTTCAGACAATAATAGCTCCATGTGCTGGCGGCAGCCAACAGAATGAGAACTAAACTTGTGATATATGATATTTTCTTTTTCATTTGATGATGACCTCCAATATTTTCTTGGTGGTTTCGGTAATCTTTGTTTTTTCAGACGTACGTTCGCCGATAAGCCAGATGATTTCACCTTTACTATCAGTTAATACATGCTGTGTCTTCTTTTGTATATAGTCAAATTTCCTATCGGTCATATAGTCACTCAACAGTTTGCTACCCTTCATGCCGAAAGGTTGAAATCTATCGCCTTCTTTTACCAGTCGGTAGGTGAGGGGAAAACTGACTTTTTCAGCATCCAAAGTGATACATTGCGATTCTTTGCTTGGCATGAAGTCACCCATATGCGAGAAGATTCTTATCTTGATTTGGGTTCCTTCGTCCATGTTGTAAATGCCTTCTTCTGGCAGTCGGAACGCTCTTTGCTCCTGAATGTTATTCAAGTCTTTTATGTTAGAGATCAACAGCTGTTCTCTGTCGATGACTATCATATAGTCTTCGTTTTTCCAAATTTTACCGACACCACGATCCTGACTGAAGAGGCTTTCACAGATGTCATCAATGACATTGCCATGAAAACCATATCTGCCTAATTCTTTATGGAGTATGAATTCCGGACTAGGAGCATTCATGACAGATACTTTAGGGATATATATAACTTTCCTATAAGAGTCGGTTATACTGATGCTATCCATGCTCTCAAGTATACTTTTCGCTTGGCGTATGTATTTGGCAGAGAGAGCGATATTTTCACTTGCTGCCGGGTTGATACTTTCCAAAAGAGGTACTACATGATGGCGAATTTTATTTCTTAAAGCATCGTCTTCCAAATTTGTTGAATCTGTGACAAAATCTTGCTTTTTTTCTTTTAGGTATTGCAATATATCCTGTCGGCTGATGCAGAGAAGAGGGCGCAGAATATTTCCGTTTTTGGGGGCGATGGCTGCTAATCCGTCTACTCCGGATCCTCTTAACAGATTCAGAAGTAAAGTTTCTACATTGTCATCGCGATGATGGGCCACACAAATGCCTCCTGCATGCAAGTCTTTTACTAATTGGGCAAAATAGCTGTAGCGTAAGTTGCGTGCAGCCATTTCGATACTTACCTTGTGCAAATGGGCATAAGCATAAGTATCAAAATGGATTCGAGACAAACTGATTCCCTGTTGTTGGCACAGATTTACACAAAATTGCTCGTCTCTGTCACTCTCTTCGCCGCGAAGGTGAAAGTTACAGTGCGCAGCAGAAATATTCAGTCCAATATTTTTCAAGATAAGCAATAGGGCAACGCTATCGGCACCTCCGGACAAGGCAACGATATATGGTGTTTGCCACTTGAACATACCATGGTAAATAATATATTTTTTGACGATATTTTCAATTTTGTTCATTCTGCGATACCTTAAAAGTATATGATGTTTCTTATTACTTTCTGTTTTTCAAAAAGTCTTCTGCCCGCTGCAAATCTTCTGGTGTGTCGATGCCTACAGTTTCTACATCTGTAGTACCAACTTTTATCTTGTAGCCATTCTGCAGCCATCGAAGTTGTTCCAGGCTCTCTGCTATTTCTAGTGAGCTTTGTGGCAGTTTGGTTACCTCTTTTAAAACTTCTTTGCGATAAGCATAGATGCCCAAATGTTTCAGATAAGGAAAACTCTTGAGCCATTCTTCCTCTTCCTTTCCTCTTACGTATGGAATGATGCTGCGAGAGAAATACATAGCAAAGCCTTGATTGTCTACAACAATTTTTGGACTATTAGGATTTTTTACAGCTTCCATACTGGTAAAAGCCTTTCCTAAAGTGGCAATTTGGGTTGTTGGGTCATCAAAACACTGGCAGATGGTTTCCAGTTGACTTTTGTCAACAAAAGGTTCATCTCCTTGAACATTGACAATAACATCCCAGTCTCCACCAATTTTTTCGATAGCTTCTTCTATGCGGTCAGTACCGCTCTTATGATCCTTGCGCGTCATAACAGCTTTACCGCCAAATGCTTCTACGGCATTGAAAATTCGCTCATCGTCTGTTGCAACATAGGCTGCTTCTAGACAACTTGCTACTTTCTCATAAACATGCTGTATCACTGGTTTGCCATCTAACATGGCAAGTGGCTTTCCCGGGAAACGTGTTGATGCGTATCTTGCTGGAATAATTCCTATAAATTTCATAATCTTCTATATTTAAACCTGTTTACTATTCAATTCATGCGATTCGTTTAACTTCAAATAAAAAAGTTGCACTTCCGCAAACGCAAAAGTACAACTTTATTTTGTATTCACCAAAAAACTTTTTGTTTTTTTGAAAAACCTCAAAGAATATTTAATGTTCTCCCCATTTTTTTATTCGTATCTGATAGCCTCGATAGGGTCGAGCCTAGCTGCCTTCTTTGCAGGATACCATCCAAAGAAAACGCCAGTAAATGTACAGACTGCAAAACTCATAATAATGCTCCAAGGCTCTATTTGGGTGGCTATATGGAAGAAAGAGTTCAGACTGAGCGATAAACTAACGTATAGGGGGCAAGTACCAAATCATCCTGGTCCATACCCATACTATTGTAACCTTTCTTCTTCAATACACCGATTACTCTGAATGGAATGCTGTTAAATCGCACAACTTTACCGATAGGATCGCTGCCATCAGGGAAAAGATAGTCAACTACTGTCTGTCCTAAAATACAAACTTTAGATGCAGCCTTAATATCTGTATCAGTAAACATTTCTCCATCTGCCACTTTCAGTTGTCGGATGGAAAGATAGTTCATAAAAATGTATGTATACCTATTAATGATTTGCAATATGTTTTCGGATGTTAATACCAATCTTTCTCTTTAGATTCTGCCGTTTTGATAGAATTTCAACATGTTGATATTCAGAATGGTAAGATACTTTGCCTGAAGTTCGTTCTGCTTAGCCTTCAGAAGATTATCTTTGCCAGTTCTCAATTCTACGATGTTCTTTAATCCCAGTTTAAACTGCTCACTTAACAGATCGTAGCTTGTTTGGGCACTCTCGCTGCTCACCTTGGCAGCCTTAAACTGGCTTTGGTTTGTATTAGCCTGCAACCAATAGTTTTCGATAGTAGAGTAGAGCTTAGTTTGCTCATTCTTTATATCGAGCAAGATGCTTTCACGCTGAATGAGTGCTTTATTGACAGAAGTCTTGGTCTGTCGGTTATCAAAGAGAGGAATACTGACACCGATTCCACCACCCAGGCTGAAGTTGGTTTTTATCTGACTGCCCCAACCGTTTTTGTTCATGGATGTGGTGCTGGTCGTAGCTCCTGCATTTGCGCTGATGGTTGGCAACTTTCCTGCCTTTGCAATCTTGATGTTCAGATCGTTCTGGTCGAGTTTGTTTTGATAGCTCAAAAACTCAGGGCGATTCTGAAGCGCAGCTGTATAGACACTGTTCATTCCTGGGATAGAGGCCAGAGCCATCTGGTCAGTTGTGCTTGGAATAGCGATGTCGAAAGCTTCTTCACTGGTAATCTGCAGGAGTTCCTTCAACTGTCGTTTATAGTTTTTAACGTTACTTTCAGCCTGCACGATGTTAAACTCATCTTGTGCTCTCTGTGCTGTAAGTTGTGCTAAGTCTGCTTGGCTCATCTTGCCAATTTTTACCATTTCCTTACCACGCTCTTCGTTTTGAACACTCGACTGATAACTTTCTTTGTTTACGTTGATAGCCTCTGTAGAGTAGAGTATCTGTACGTAAAGTTGAGCTATCTGTTCTTGCAGGTTGAGGGCTTGTGCTGTCGAATCGAGTTGTGCCGCTTCCTTTGCCAGCTTGTTCAGTTTCACCTGATTTCTGTTTTTGTTTCCGTTCCAAATCGTGTAATTGCCCATCACGCTATAGCTGCCATTGTAATATACCTTGTCGATGGAAGCTTTGCTGAAACCTTCTCCGCTGATTCCATTAGAAACCCAAGGTGTATAGTTTATACTTTGATTGGTGCTGGCAGAGAGCGATGGCAGAAGCGCTGACTTTGATTGCAGATAGTCCTCCTGAGCTGAAGCTTTTGTTAGTTGAGTCTTCTGCAGTTGAATGTTGTTAGCCAGTGCGTAACTGATACAATCCTGCAGTGACCATTGCTTAGCTTGTACAGCGATAGGAGCCGACATGATGAACAGCGCTACCGCCATGTTTTTAAAACTTGCGTTCATACTCTTTTTACTTTTTGTTTTCATCTTTACAGATTTCTTTGCATCTGTTCTGATTAAATGTGGATTAATGTTCTTACTTTCCATAATTGCAAATCTTAATAGGATACATTATTTTAAGCTTTGACGTAAGCGTCGCCTATAAAGTTGCAACTGATATGTGTTTTTGATTAAAAACGTGATGATAGGTTTAATATTCTCATTTATCTTTAACAATCCTTTTCACAGTGAAAGATTTCTTTTGCTTTTCCACATTAATTTATTTATATTTCTCAAAAAAATGTTTCTTCTTTCGTTATCTTCGCTGAAATTGTGTAACTTTGCAGAAAAATTTTAAGAAAGGAATAAAATAAATGCCGTTAAGATTACCAGATAAGCTTCCAGCTATCGAACTGCTGAAGCATGAGAATATATTCGTGATGGACGAAAGTCGTGCGCATAAACAGGAGATTCGTCCGTTGAAAATCTGTGTGCTCAATTTGATGCCCCTCAAGATTACGACAGAGACGGATCTCGTTCGTCTTCTGTCGAATACTCCTCTTCAGTTAGAGGTTTATTTCATGAAGTTGAAAAGTCACACGCCAAAGAATACTCCAATAGAGCACATGATGATGTTCTACAAGGATTTTCAGGAACTTTCCAAACAGAAGTTTGATGGAATGATAGTTACCGGTGCCCCTATCGAAACGATGGCTTATGAGGAGGTAGAATATTGGCCTGAAATCAAAGAGATTTTTGATTGGGCCCGTACCCATGTTACTTCAACACTCTATATCTGCTGGGGTGCCCAGGCTGGTCTTTATCATTTCTATGGTGTTCCTAAGTATCCTTTAGAGAAGAAGATGTTTGGTATTTTTAAGCAGAAGCCTCTCGATTTGTCTCAGCCAATCTTCCGCGGTTTCGATGATATCTTTAATATGCCTCATAGTCGCCATACGGAGGTAAGACGTGAGGATATTGAAAAAGTGCCAGGACTTGACATCATTGCCGAATCGCCTGAAAGCGGTGTCAGCATTGTGATGGCCAGAAACGGCCGCGAATTCTTTGTGACGGGTCATCTTGAGTATGCGCCAAACACGCTGGATAAGGAATATAAGCGTGATATGGGCAAGCGTGATGATGTAGAACTGCCAAAAAATTATTATTATCATGACGATCCGAACGAAGAACCTCTGGTGACATGGCGTGCTCATGCCAACCTCTTCTATAGTAATTGGATCAACTATTATGTTTATCAGGAGACTCCTTACAATATTGACGAAATCAGTTAATTTGTGAAGGAGTTGGATGATTTCGAGATCGATTTCTTATGCAAACATTAGAATTATTGGCACCTGCCAAGAACTTGGAATGTGGTATTGCTGCCATTGATCATGGTGCAGATGCCGTATATATTGGTGCACCTCGTTTTGGGGCACGAGCAGCAGCAGGCAATTCGCTGGAAGATATCAGACAGTTGTGTGATTATGCTCATCAGTTTGGAGCAAAGGTTCATGTTACAGTGAATACTATCATCTATCAGGATGAGATGTTGGATACGCTTAAGATGATCCAGCAACTTGATGAGATTGGTGTTGATGCACTTTTGCTGCAGGATATGGGTGTACTTACTGAGGTGAGGGCGCAGAATTTGTGGAGTAGGGAATTGCATTCCAGTACCCAGTGTGATGTAAGAACTCCAGAAAAGGCGTATTGGCTTACCACGTTAGGTTTCAAACGTGTTGTTCTGGCTCGTGAGCTTTCGCTCGATGAAATCAAGGCGATCCATCAGGCGCTTCCTGATAGAGAAATAGAGGTCTTTGTACATGGAGCGCTCTGCGTAAGCTATTCGGGTGTATGTTATGCTTCAGAGAAGTGTTTCGGGCGCTCTGCCAATCGTGGAGAATGTGCACAGTTCTGTCGTATGAAGTTTGATCTGCTCGATTCCAATGGTCAGGAGATAGAACATCAGCGTTATCTGTTGTCGCTCAAGGATCTTTGTCAGCTTGATCATCTCAAGGATCTTGCTGATGCTGGAGCTACTTCGTTCAAGATAGAAGGAAGATTAAAAGATATCAACTATGTCAAGAATGTGGTGGCTGCCTATAGCAGTCAACTCGATGCAATCGTAAAGGCTGAACCGCGTAAGTATCGCCGTGCATCGGTGGGACATGTTCAATATAATTTTACACCTAATCTGAAGAAGACTTTCAATCGTGGCTTTACCCATTATTTCCTGAATGGGCGACAGCCGGATATTGCTTCTTTCGATACACCGAAAGCTATCGGTGAGTTTGTGGGCAAGGTTAAGGAAATACGTGGCAACATTTCTTTCAACGTAGCCACAGTAGCCAGCTTTAAAAATGGTGATGGACTGTGTTTTATCAATGATGACCGTGAGTTGGAAGGCTTTCGTGTGAACAGAGTAGAGGGCAATCGCCTCTATCCGTTTGGAATGCCTGAACATTTGCGTCCGGGCATGGCTCTTTATCGTAATAACGATCGTGCTTTCGAGGCTTTGCTGGCTCGTAAGTCTGCTGAACGTAAAATCTATATTGTCATAGAAATGGAGCCTGTGATGGGTAATGAGTTCAGGGAAGAGCCACAGGGGGTAAAGGCTGTTGTCAACATCATGAAGACGAAAGAGGCTGATGGTGGCTTGATTTATCAGGTGGCTGAGGTGTTTAAAGAGTTGAAACTCGAAAAGGCGAAACGCCCGCAGGGCGAAAATATAAAGGCTCAGATGAGCAAACTGGGCGATACGATTTACGAAGCTTACCAGGTAGAACTTCTGAAGGGAATGGAGACATACTTTGTTCCGAACAGTATTCTCACTGCTATCCGGCGTGAATTGATAGATGAACTTACCAAGGCAAATCAGAAACAGCTTGAAAAGTCGTTGTGGGGTGGATGGGATAGAACCCTGTTCAACAATGGTTTTGGATTCAGTCAGCCCGGTGAGCACCGACTTACGAAAGAGGAATTTACTTGGCAGCCGGAATACGGAAAATGGGGATATCTCTATAATATAGCTAACTATGATGCAAGAGATTTTTATCAGATTCATGGTCTGTCGCCAGTAGTTCCGGCATTTGAGTTGGGTAAGAATATTCCTTCTGCATGGGATGCTAAGACCCAGGAAGAATATGATGAAAATATAGAAAAAGACAAGGCAAACCGAAGTATGCAACCTAAGTTTACCAACGAAAAGGGAGAATCGCTCCTGATGCAGTGCCGCCATTGTATCCGCTATTCGTTGGGCTACTGTGTGAAGCGTGGAGGCAAGAAACCATCCTGGAGAGAGCCTCTTTTCCTGCAGTTGGGTGACGGTCGCCGTTTCCGTCTGGAGTTTGCGTGCAACGAATGTCAGATGAACTTATATAGTGAGAAATAAATGAAAAAGAAATGGACGATACAGATTCTTTGTATGCTGGGCATCCTCTTGATGTTCAGCAGTTGTTATCATCGCCGTGCTCATCACCAGATGCATGCAGCTATGGTAGAGTACAGTAATAAACAACTCGATTCCATTTCGTTTTCTACTACCCATCATTATACCAACAAATTCAATTTTCTGGTATTCAAGGATTCCCTGGAATTGATAGCGCAACAGCCTGAAGAATTTTTGAGCAATTTGCCTATCGACTCCTTCGCCGTCCGAAAGAACTGCCTGCTGGTGGTTACGGATATTCGTATGGTTCCTCAGGATTCTATAGATTCAGTTTGGGTGCAGTTGGCAACAGAAGATAATCAGTTTGGTTGGACCCGTGAGTCCCGTCTGCTGCCGAAGGTTGTGCCCGATGATCCTATTTCAGAGTTCATTATGACCTTCAGTAATACTCACTTGCTCATCTTCATGGTTATCATTATTCTCATAGCCGTAGCCTATACAGTTCGTAAGATTTTCCATAGCAATGGTAAACTGGTTCATTTTAATGATATTGATTCACCATATCCTACAGCCTTGGTGCTTATTGTTTCGATATCAGCAACCTTTTATGCAACCATTCAGTTGTTTTTGCCAGAAGTATGGCGTCATTTTTATTTTCATCCTACGCTCAATCCTTTTGCCGTACCGCCTATATTGGGCTTTTTCCTGGCTACAGTCTGGGCGATACTGATAGTAGGATTGGCTTGTGTTGATGAGGTGAAACACCGTTTGCCGGCAGGTGATGCAGTTCTGTATCTGGGTGGTTTAGTGGGCGTTTGCGCCATTGATTACATCATTTTCAGTGTTACTACCTTATATTATATAGGTTATTTGTTGCTCGTAGCCTATATATGGTTTGCCATACGGGTTTATCTGTTTCCTCATAAATAAGGATAGGGGGTGCAGGAAAAAATATGTACCTTTGCACCCGTTATGAAAAGAATAGTATTTTATAGTAAAAAGTGCGTATGCATTGGTTTGGCAGCAGTAGCGTTGCAGGCTAGTGCTGCGGATAACGAAAGGGCTACTTGCTCTGACCTGTCATTGGGTATGAGTGAAAAGTTTGCAGAAGCTAACGGCTTGCTGGCTGATAGCAGCCGAGTTTATGACATTGATGAAGTTGTGGTTGTTTCGCAGCCTAAGGAGAATTTCCGTCTTCGTCAACAGCCTCTCAGCAGCACTTCCTTTGGTTCTTATCAGATGCAGCGATTGGGTTCTCGCGATTTGCGTGAACTTTCCTGCTATGTTCCTAACTTCGTTATGCCCAACTATGGCTCGCGTTTTACCAACGCCATGTATGTGCGCGGTATTGGAAGTCGTATCAACAGTCCGGCTGTAGGAATTTATCTTGACGGAATTCCAGTGTTGAGCAAGGCTGCTTTCAATCTTCACCATTATCAGACCAGCCGTATAGATATTCTCCGTGGTCCACAGGGAACACTCTATGGTCAGAATTCTGAAGGTGGTTTGGTGCGCATCTATTCACGCGATGCTTATGATAGCAAGGGCACCTACGTTAATCTGGGATTGGGTTCTCATTTCTATCGTAATGTAGAAGCGGCTCATTATATGAAACTTTCACCTCGTATCGCATTAGGGGTAGCTGCTTTTTATGATGGACAGAAGGGATTCTTCCATCGTGCAGGAACCAGCGATTATGCCGACAATTATGATGAGGCAGGCGGTAAGTTTAATCTTAAGTTCCGTTTTGATAGAGGATGGAGCATGGATTTGCTAGCCAATTACCAATTTGTCTATCAGCATGCATTTCCTTATGGTCAGTTGGATTTAAACAGTGGCAAGGCTGCATTGCCAAATACAACATTCCCTGGGCTTTATCGCCGCAACATGCTGCTTTCGGGTGTCAATCTTCGTCATGAAGGAGTAAAATGGGATTTTGCTTCTACTACCAGCTATCAGTTCCTGGATGACAATATGAAGATGGATCAGGATTATCTTCCTGGAGATTATTTGAGCTTGCAGCAAGACCAGTTGCAGAATTCTATCACTCAGGAGTTCACATTTAAGAGTCGTCAGCCTTTCTTCGGTTTCTGGCATCTTACACAGGGTGCATTCTTCTCCCATGTGTGGTTGAAGACAAATGGTCCTGTAAAATTCGGTTCAGCATTGACGAAGCCTATCAGTAACGTTATCCTGAGTCAGATGCAGCAGGCAATGCCTCCGGCAATGGCTAGCGGAGTTTCTGTCAGTGTAGATATGGGAGCTCCGGGTTTGTTCCATACTCCTCAGAGCAATTTGGGTCTCTATCACGAGAGTACGTTTGATCTTTCTTCCCGTCTGAAAGCAACGCTTGGTTTGCGTTACGATTTCATGCATACAAGTATTCATTACGATACTTATGCTTATATGGCGATGACAGTTAAGGTAATGGGCAAGGAGGCTACTCGTACTTTGCGCTCTATACTCGACCGCAAAACGAGTGATGATTACAACCAGCTCTTGCCAAAATTTGGCTTAAGTTACAAGCTTGATGAGCAGGGTAGCAATGTTTATGCCACGGTGAGCAAGGGCTATCGTGCAGGCGGTTATAATATCCAGATGTTCAGTGACATCTTGCAGACCGAACTGAAACCTAATAGTCAGAAGGCGATGCAACACGATTATGACGTTCCTCATACCGATGAAGATTATGATAGGGTGAACCAGACTATTGCCTTTAAGCCGGAAACCTCATGGAATTATGAGGTAGGAACGCATCTCAATCTTTTTGATCATCGTCTTCATTTCGATTTGAGTGCCTTCTATATGCAGGTTCGCAATCAGCAACTCTCTGTGATGGCAGGAACCTATGGCTTTGGCCGAATGATGGTTAATGCAGGTAAGAGTCACAGTTGTGGTATTGAAGCTGCGCTCAAGGGTCAGGCTTTCGACGGTGCTTTTGATTGGGGTGTAAACTATGGTTTTACACGCGCCGTATTTGATGAATATACTGATGGTGAGGGTGATAAGGCAGTGAATTATAAGGACAAGAAGGTTCCTTATGTTCCCCAGCATACAATAGCAGCCATGGCTGACTATCATTTAGGAAAGTTTACCTTCGGATTGAATATGAATGCGCAGGGCAAGACTTATTGGGATAATGCCAATACCTACAGCCAGAAGATGTATTTCGTGATGGGTGCGCATTGTGATATTGATTTCAGCAAGATGAGCATCAGTATCTGGGGTAAGAACCTCACAGATACTAATTACAATACCTTTGCTGTTGATAATGCAGCAACAGGAAAGAAACTGTATTTTGCCCAGCGTGGCAATCCTTTCCAATGTGGTGTTGATCTGAAATTCCACTTTTAGGATTAAATAGAAAAGGAGTTCCGGCATTTGGAAATGCTAGAACTCCTTTTCTTTTTAATCTCATTTATTTCCTTCCTTTATTTTAATTCTCCATATCCTACCAGCCGGTCGGTGCGGTCGCTCTGAGCCCGATAGTAAACCAGTACATTGTATTTGTTCTGGGTCTGGTAGAAATTTCCTTCTGATGGGAGCAGCCTGATGCTTCCGTCCTCCATCTTCATGAGATACTGATAACTGTAATAACCTTGCTTCATGAAGAGACGTGCGTGATAGGTTTTCGTCATTTCATCATATTCCATCCTATATTCGGGGAGGAAACGGCCGTAGGTCCAATCTGCGTTCAGATAAACATCGCCTGGCAGTTTTGGAGCTTTCAGGGTAAAGTGAATCTGTGCATATTCGCAGGTATTGTTGTTTTCTACGTTGTCGCTGTTGCGGATATAAAACGAACCTTTGGCAGCTTCATCGTAAACGTAATTGGGGCGAGGGCTGTCAGTCATTACCTTTACCTGATAGTCGCTTCCATCCCAATCTATAGCGTCTATTCCCATGGTTGGATGATCGGTATCCAGAAACTCAAACTTTCTGTATTCATTGCCCGCATCGAAAATCAGAGCTCTTACATGCTGCCAACTCATTTTCCCCGCACTCAGGTAGTCGGGTTTAGGGTTGATGACGGCATTGTCCCATCTTCCGTTCTGAAGCACTATGATGTTCAGCTGGTTGGGATGAGTGATTCTCAGCTGGCTGTGATCCAGTTCCATTTTCAGTTGCTGGTGGTCCTTCTGGATATCTATATCTGTTGTAGAAGTAGCTTCTAACTTCAGTTTAACCAATGGCTGAGGCTCTGTAATCATCCAGCAGGCTGTAAACATTTTGCCTTCTTCCTCGTTTTCCGCATTGTCGTCATAAACCGTCAGTCTGTAGTTGCCGCTCATGGTAAGTTGGCAGTCGGCATTGGGAATTGCCAGATGATAATGAGTATAAGGATGATTGGTGTTGATGGATTGCTCTACATCTTCAATAATCTGGTTGCCGTTGAATCCTTTCATATAGTCGCTTTCAAAGAGCGAAGAAGTTACGTTCCAGTTTGCATCACAATGTTCTATCTTGTATCTGTATCGGTGATAATCGTGCGTCATGTCGTCAAAATCGATGTGGATAGGTTCACCGCCCAGTGACGATACTGGGAGCGATAACCAGTTGGTTCCGCCTACAACCTGTAGGGTTCTGATGCGCTGGTTGAATATCTCGTGCTGCTGCGCCCAGGTAGGATAGGTAAACAGAAAGAGAAGGGAGATGACAGTGTATAATAGTTTCATATGGCTTCGTACGTATATATAAAAAAATAACTTGCAGTAGCCTTTTGGTAAAGAACTAAATGCAAGCTTAAACAATCTAAATTAATACATGAAAACACTTTTGTAGTCGATAGGGGAATCGAACCCCTATGCCAAGATTGAGAATCTTGTATCCTAACCATTAGATGAATCGACCATTCAAAAAAATCTCTATTGGTCTCCCGACTTATAGAGACTTATAAATCTAATACCATGAAAAACACATGTAGTCGATAGGGGAATCGAACCCCTATGCCAAGATTGAGAATCTTGTATCCTAACCATTAGATGAATCGACCAAGGGTACATTTTCCAGACGATAGCTTGCGGAAGGTGGGGGATTCGAACCCCCGGTACGGTAACCCGCACGGCAGTTTAGCAAACTGCTGGTTTCAGCCACTCACCCAACCTTCCAGTCGGATTCTTAACCGAATCAACCAAGCATCGTTCTTAAATGCGAGTGCAAAGGTACTACTTTTTTCTGATTCTACCAAAACTTTTTGCAACTTTTTTTCAATAAAAATGCATTTTCTTTGTAACTCCCACATTATCAGGGGTTGTTTTCTTTCAGTATTATGAGTGTTTTAATTCCTAAAACGAGCAGAGGCGGATTTCTTTCTCAGAAATCCGCCTCTTGTAAAAGAAAGGGCCGCTCGATGATGTGATGAAACTCCGAATGTATAAACATTTGAGAGTCCTCCGCCTTTGTAATCCACCGGCTTTTCAGCTTACCTGCCTGCTGCAGTTTATATGGCCCGCCATGAGCAAGAGAATGTCCTCTCGGTTTCAATAGTGTAATTTGATGAGTATCCCGATCGAACCGAAACGACCCTTATTCCTTCTGGCACCCATGCATCATCACGATGCAATGGTGCAAACATCTTAGTCATTATTTGATAATGCAAAGATAATGCAATATTTTGAAACTACCAAATGTTTTAGCTGTTTTCTTCGAATATTTTTTCGAAATATTTTTTCAGTTCCGTTTTGTCCTCTATGATATTGCGCAGTTTGTTGAGCGCTTTCTCGTTAGGGGAGTTGGGAATCCATAACCTGATGTATCCGTTTCTTGAATATTTTTCGTCCATGTGCTGGCTGAAGCGCTCCCATTGCTGCTCCTTGTCATCATCTGGATTATTTTCTTTGCCATACTGTATGGCGCGCAGAAAAATTTCGTGAACATCAATATCGCGATCGGCTTCTGCCACAATCTTGCCATAGATGCTGCGAGGCTGACGGCTGGATGAAGCCCGATGGTCCTCAACAGCTTCTTTCATGATTTTGATCTGTTCTTTATTGAACCAGCGCTTCAGTCTTGAATCTGCCTGCAGAATCTTACTGCTGGTAATATGATGAATGGCACGCGGACCGCTCATCCCCAGGTCGTGGTAAGCGGCTATTACATACACCATATCGATGTCGGCTCCGGTTACAGGAACCAGTTTCAGAGAGTTTCTGATGACTCGGGTAACATGTCTGAGCCCATGACTTTCGCCAAAGGCATTATATTTGGGGAGAATCTGTTTCTCCACAAAGTCCATGATTTCGAGATTTACCTGTTGTTTCATAGATATTCCTCCACTTTGTTTATATAATAAGGTACGCGCGTACATTATTATTAGGATGTTATTGTTCAATTCGCCATTCCGATAATGATCAGGGATGATACAATGCCGAAACAGAAGATGTTCAGAGCTGTTTTGCCTAGAATTTTGTTCAGTTCTCTGCCTTCGCCTATCTTTTTCATCTCCATATAGGTTCTGTTGTGCAGAATGATATAGAGTGCTGCAAGCGGCAGGAACATGCTGCTGGCTTCATGCTGAAATACTTCGTAGGTGGTTACACCTATTATGGTAATGATGCCCAGATTGCCCAATGCGCAGTATAACCGCTCGGCATTCTTCTTTCCTATGTGAACCACAAGGGTCTTCTTGCCGGCTCTCAGGTCGTTGTCATGATCGCGGTAATTGTTCAGAATGAGCAGCGTATCAACTACCAGTCCGCAGGCTACAGATACGAGAACCGCTTCCATGCTTACTCCCTGCATGGTTTCGGGCATTACGAGATAGTATGTGCAGCATACGGGTACAATGCCGAAGAAGAGCAGTACCAGAAGGTCGCCCATGCCCAGATAGCTGAGACAGGTAGTATAGAGAAAACAGAAGACTACGCAACAGATGCCTACGATAACCATTTCCCAACCTCCGAAAAGAACCAGCGGAAGCCCTATGGCGCAGCCCAGAAGAGTAGTGAGGATGATTCCCCATTTCATGGCTCCCAATGTTATCCAGCCTTCAGCGCAGGCACGTTTCGGTCCCAGCCGGGTTTCGTCGTCATTACCATGTTTGAAGTCGAAATAATCATTCACCAGATTGCTGTCTATCTGCATCACCCATGCAAAGAGCAGGCAGAGTAGGGCTGGCAAAGTCTGTATCTGCTGAGCGTCTTTATAAGCCAGCGCAATACCCAATAAAACAGGAACAGCCGCCGCCGTCAGAGTCTTCGGGCGAGCGGCTAGATACCATGCTTTTATAGAATTTGTTTCTATCATATTCTGAAAAGATTAAAATTGAATCTCCTGAAATTCTTAAGGAAAATCAGAAAGATTAACTGAAGAAGTTCCAACTTACTCCAATGCGGAACACTCTCTCGTTCATCGGATAATGAGGAGCGAAGAAGTAGTTCTTGTCGCCCTGTCCTGCATTGATGTGGCTCATCATTACGAAGAAACGGGTGTGCTTGATATGAACGTTGGCGTAAACATTGACGATAGGATAGTTGCCTATCTTTACGTTGTTCTCGCCGTTGCCCTGTACCGTATACTGTCCCATATAAGGTGAATAGTCGGGAGCTTCATAGCTTGTAAAGTAGCGCATGTCAGCACCCAGGTCTACGTTCAGCACCTTTACTACCTTGAACTTGATGTAGAGATTGGTGTAGGCATTGAAGGCTGGTACTGGCAGAACACTCTCCTTGCTCGAATGCTGGTAGGTAAACTGGTTTTCCCAGTTCAGAATGCCCAGTCTGAAGTTCTGCTCCAATTGTGCTGTCAGCAGGTTGATTCCTCCGCTTTCCTGCATCGGTGTAACCATGACTCCTGTTCGCAACCCTTCTTCTGTAATGTCATAGCTCTGCGAGAAGTAGGTGTAGTTCTTGATTTCATCTACAGCCACTCTCAGCTTGGTGCGTGTCTTAGGGAAGGAGAGCGTACCCATGATGCGGGTATGGATGGTCTTGTCGAGATCATTCTCCCACCACAGATGGCGGGCGTGATAATTGCGGTAATAGAACGTTGGGGTTTCTCTATGGAAGAAAGCATCGCCTCTTACCTGAAGCGTGTCGCCCAGGAATGGGATGTTCACGTCTACATTACCATCTATGGCAAGGGTTCCGGCGTCAACACCCGTCAGTCCTATTTCTGCTACGGCATTGTAGTGGAGTGTCTTGCCTTCCTGCTTGCTCAGCTGTCCGCCTACGCTCAGTGCATGCTCGTTGTATTTTTCGAAACCACCTTCCATGGTTGGCAGTTCATAGTGACGGAGGTCGTAGCTGGCGAAAGCCTTCAAGCCTGCCTTTGCCCATTTATTGAAACCTTCAAGCATGGCAATGGCGAAGGTATTCTTCATGTGCCAGTGCTTGGTCTGGTCGTAGATGGAGTCGCCGGTCAGCCTGCCTGCATCGTAATATTCATTCAGATAATAGTCGGCTGGGGTCTGATAAGCTTCGTAAATACGGCGATAGTTGTCAAACTTTACCGTATGGATAAAACTCGTTACCGGAACATATTCGCTCTTGTAGAAAAGCGAGTCTTCGGCATTTTTCTTCTGGATGGCCAGCAGACTGTCGGCTGCGGCTTTTCCGTTTACAGCGATTCGGGTACTGTCGTTCCTGATGTCCTTTGCGGCTAAGTCTTTAGCCGGTTCATCGCCTGCAATCTTGGCTCCGTCAGGACGGCCGCTGAATTTAGCTCCCTGCTGTTTGTCGTAGGCTTTCTCATCAAATTTCTTGCCTTGTTCCTTGGCTTTCTTTCTGGCTTCTTCCTTCGCTTCCTCTTCAGCATTTTCCTTTTTCGAAGCCATGGCAAATTTCTTTGCCTTGATTTCTTCTTCGGTCATCTTTACCTTGCGGCTGAAACCTACATTGTAGCGGTGGGTAAAGAAGATGTGCTGGTTGTCCAGTCGGTTCCAGTTCTGTTCCAGAACGGTAGGAATTTCATTGGTGGCAAACGATTCGGTGTAGATTTCCGGATGTTTGATGTAATCATCGTTGGTAATACCACCGTTCTCGGTCATCTTCTCATGATTGGTACTGAAGAGGAGATGTGCCTGATAGCGGTCGCCCAGGTAAGATGCCCACATGGTGTATTTAAAGTGGCTGGTACTCTGGGCGTTATAATATCCTCTGCCATACTTGTAGTCGAATCTGAAACCGGCGCCTAGCCTTTTGTTGGCATTTACTGCAAATATGGCCTTGAAGTCGTCTTCTCCAGTCACCTTGTCGCCGCAGCTGTTCAGCGTTATGTTCGTGATAGGTGAGTAGGTGTTGGTGAAGTGGAAGTCGCTTACCGGGTTTACGATATAATCGTAGGGCTCTGTAAAGATGAAGTTGCCCTGCGTGTTGCGGCGGTCGATGAAGATTCGGTTCAGTCGGGCAGTACCCATGTTTCCGAGGGTATTGTATTCGCCTCTCAGTCCTTCCGTGAAGGTTGAGTTCATGTACATGTGCTGCAAGGTGTCTACTACCGCAGCCTTTGTGTCGCCGAAGCGTTCGTCTACAGTCCATACCCTGATGCCTTTCGGAATCTCCTTGTCTGAGCCCAGTGAATCGGTGTTCACCTTGCGGTTGGTTTGAGGACGGAACTGCGAATCTTCGTTATAGTTAAAATCGTTTTGTGCCGCAACCGGGAGGGTCGCAGCACAAAATAGGAGTGATGAGAATATAATTTTCTTCTTCTTCTTCATTATTTCTTAAATAGTCGGATACATACTTCGGCAATCTTGAGCACTACACCCACGATGAGTACGATGTAGGCGATATTGCGGCTTTCTTCCAGCTGGGTCCAGAGTATTACCCCCACGATGGCGAGCAGCATGAAGGCGATGTTGAGATAGTTGCGCACCTTCAGCATGTTGTTCTGGTCGCTGTAGGCCAATGGGCGGAGCCGGCGGTGCTGTGGTCTTACGGCGTAGCTGGTAGGCTGCTTCTGTTCAGTCTGTTCTGTTCCCTGCTCAGCTGTAGGCTGGGCTGTAGCGTTTTCAGGCTGCTGTGCCTCGTTCTGTTGTATCTTGTTGTCTGTATTCTGATTATCCATTTTCTTCAACTTATTGTTTTACTAATGCAGTTAACTCTGCGAATATCTGGTCCTTGCGGTCGATGGTGCATCTGCGGAACTTTCCGAAGATCTTAGCCAGGTCGTTCTGCTTCTTGTTGAGCGCAATCTTGTCGCTGATTACCTCTTCTGCAGGTTCCTTGAAACCGGTGCTTCTTCCTTCCTCGTAGTTGTAGATGATGCGGCAGAGCGAGAGATTCAGATGATTGTCTGAAATCCTGGCTATCAGCTGGTATTTGAATTCCGTGCGGTCGAGCGAGAGGAATGACTGGCTGAAGACGAGCCATTCGTCCATCGTGTTGGCGATGATGTGTTCAGCATCGTTTACCAGTGCTACCCGGCTTGCTATGTTCTGCTCGTTCTGTGTCAGTTCACTCATGTATTTTAATACGATGTCGTAAATCTGCTTGGCAGTTTTTCCGTTAGCATCCGTATCGAGTGTGAATTCTATCTTGTTTTCATCATTATATGTGATGGCGCCTGCCAGATATTTCATATCCACTTTGGCTGTTGTACCATTTGCCAGCTTGTTGGCAGGCTTGGCAGCCTCCTTGGGCTTAGCGGCTACGGCAACAGGAATCGCCCATCCCGTGGTTGATGTGGTTGGCTCCTTTACAACAACTGGTTCTGGCTCAGTAGCATTACCTTTTTTTGCTTCCGCCTTTTTTGCTTCCGCTTCCGCCTTGGCGCTTGCAGCGTTGATGCTGTCGGCCTGAGCCTTCAGTTTGGCAGCCTGTGCTTTTATCTTAGCCACTTCTAGTGCCTTCTTGGCAGCTTCCAACTGTTTCTGTGCCTGTTCCAGCTGCTGCTCTTCAGTCAGTACGGTTTGGGCCTGTGCAGTCATCAGCGGGAGGAGCATAAATATGGGGATGATGATTTTTTTCATGTCGAGTTGTTTTTATGAAACTATAAAATGACGGTTCCTGTAGGGGAACTTAGCGGAAGATGAGGGATTCAAACCCCCGATACCCGGAAGAGGGTATACCGGATTTCGAGTCCAGCGCATTCGGTCACTCTGCCAATCTTCCTTTTTATTTTGTCAGATGCAAAAGTAATACATTTTTTGCATCTGACAAAATATTGCTGTTATTTTTTAACTATATTAACCCCGCTTTATAGGATTTTATACTATAGTTTTTTACTGTTGCTGCAGGAATCTGTCGGCCTCGATGGCAGCCTTGGCTCCCGAGCCTGCGGCAACAATACCCTGGCGGTAGATTGGGTCGGCCACATCGCCTGCTGCGAAAACACCCGGAATGTTGGTGGTGGCAGTACCTGGCACTACCTTGATAAAGCCCTGCTCGTCGAGATCTATCTGTCCCTTGAAGAGGTCGGTGTTAGGCTTATGTCCGATAGCCAGGAAGAATCCGTCGATGCTGATGTCAAACTTCTCTTCGTTGGCTTCGCCCTTGTGGCGTACGAGATGAGCACCTTCTACACCGTTCTCGCCGAAGAGCCCCAGCGTATTGGTTTCGAACAGAATCTCGATGTTCTCCTTGTTCTTTACACGCTGCTGCATGATTTCTGAAGCACGGAGATACGGCTTGCGCACAATCATGTAAACCTTCTTGGCAAGTCCGGATAGATACATAGCCTCTTCGCAGGCAGTATCGCCACCGCCCACTACGGCTACGGTGCGCTTGCGGTAGAAGAATCCGTCACAGGTAGCGCAGGCAGAAACGCCCTGTCCGCGATATTTCTCTTCATCGGCAAGACCCAGATATTTGGCAGATGCACCTGTAGCGATGATCACGGTTTCTGCCTCAATCTCGTTGTCGCGCTCATCTGTAAGATGAAATGGGCGTGAACTGAAATCTGCCTTCACGATGCTTCCGTCTCTCATTTCGGCTCCGAATCGGGCTGCCTGTTCTTTCATGTCCATCATCATCTGTGTTCCGTCTACGCCGTTAGGATAGCCCGGAAAGTTTTCTACCTCTGTGGTGATGGTGAGCTGTCCGCCCGGTTGCATACCTGAATAGAGTACTGGCTGCAGGTTGGCTCTGCCGGCATAAATGGCAGCCGTATATCCTGCAGGACCGCTACCTATAATTAATGTCTTTATCTTTTCCATTTTTTATCTTATAGTTATATTTTTGTTTCCGATGGCTCGAAATGAGTCATTTTCTTTGCAAAGATACATCAAAACAATGAGAAATCAAAATAAAAATACAATATTTTTCTTTTCTTGCATAAATTATAGCTTTCGTTTGAAGAATTATTGTTATCTTTGCACCCGAAAATAAGATGCTCCGGAAAGAACATCAATTAGAAGAAACGAAAAATATTTACTTGATATATGAATCAGATTAAGAAGATTGTACTGACGGGTGGACCTTGTGCGGGCAAGACTACCGCTATGGTTAAGGTGATTGAACATTTCTCCAGTCTCGGCTATAAGGTCTTTACCATTCCCGAGGTTCCAACCATGTTCACCCAGGCGGGCATGAATTATCTCACCTCCAACAAGGATTTTTTCTTTGAGGGCGAGAAGGCTACTTTCCAGACTCAGATCAACCTTGAAGACAGTTTCCTGCGTATGGCTGAAACATTGCAGCAGCCGGTCATCATCGTCTGCGATCGTGGTACGATGGATATTTCTACCTATCTCACTCCCGATTTCTGGCACCGCATCATCTCTGAAGCGGGTTATACGGATGCCCAGCTTCGCGACCGCTATGATGCTGTGCTGCATCTGGTGAGTGCTGCTGATGGTGCCGAGCAGTTTTATACTACAGCCAACAATGCGCAGCGCCTGGAGAAGGCCGATGAAGAAGGACTGAAGATAGCGCGCGAGTTGGACAAGAAGATTGTTTCTGCATGGAAGGGTCATCCTCATCTCAGGGTAATCAATAACCACGAAGATTTCAACAACAAGCTGAACCGTGTGCTCAAGGAGATAAGCAATGTGCTTGCCATTCCGCAGCCGATAGAGGAGGAGCGAAAATATATCGTGAAGCTGACGGGCGAGGTTCCTAATGCGATAGACAGCGATATTGTTCAGACTTATCTTACGGGTGAGCCGGGTAGCGAGATTCGTCTTCGCCGTCGCGGTTTCGAGGGAGGCAAGTATGTGTATGTTCACACCACCAAGAAGCGTATTTCAGACAATGAGCAGATAGAGACCGAGCGACAGATTAATGCCAATCTTTACGAGAGTATGCTTCAGCAGGCTGACCCTTACCGCCAGCGCATTCATAAGCATCGCAAGAGTTTTATCTGGAAGGGCCAGTATTTCGAGCTCGACGAGTTTCTTGAGCCGGTTTCCGACCTGATGATTCTTGAAACCCGCGGCATTTCTGCCAACGAGAGTGTGAAGTTTCCTCCTTTCATTCAGGTGCTGGAGGATATTACGGGCAACAGCAAATATTATAATTATAACATAGCGCTGAAGCGGTAAAATCAGCCGAAAATGTAAAAAGTTACGGAGATAATTCATATTCTCCGTAACTTTTCAAAATTATTTCAACTCATAAAACTCCATAATATCCAGCATCTTGAACAATGTACCATCAATAGAAGAATGCCAGCTTTGATGAAAATGTCCGTAACACCAATGAGTGACATGCTGCTGATGTTCTTTCAGAGTTTCATACAGACTATTCATAACTTCACGTTCCTGCTGTATGTCTGATATCAGAGTTTTGTCGTTGCAAGTCCATTTGCTTATCCCTTCCTTGCTTAATAATTCGCAGAAGGATGGAGACGTATGTGTTATTACAATGTCAACCTTCTGCTCAGACAAAATCGACATTAGTGCTTCTTTATTATAAGTTGGTGATTCGCTCTGCCAATAGTATGATGGCGAAAAATCGTCAACGACTTCCGTGTTACCAAAACGTAGCCGCTTTTGCTGTTCCTTACTCCATGCTTCAAGCCTATATGTACGGTCAACCGATATGGCTCCTCCTACACAAAGAATCGAATGGTTGCAAGCGTTGATTACAGAATAGTCTGGAATCGCAATAAAGCGTTTGTACTTAAAACTTTTACCATCAAAATATGCTGGGTTGTCATGATTGCCTCTAATGAATACAATCCAATTATTGGCATCATTCATACGTTTGGCGTTCCTTTTCACCATATTGTCATAATAGCCTCTCTTATCAAACCCAAATCCACAATCGCCAGCTACAATAACTAACGTGTTCTGCATTTGATATTGCACACAAATTTTGTTCACGAGGAGATTAAAGTCGCCGTGAATATCTCCAGAAACTACTACGTTATTGCATTCTGGAAACTGATATATATCGTATTTTCTGCTATTCATCTTTCATATTCTCCCAAAATGGAAGAAGTCTTTGCTGTAAGAACGCTATCACTTCGGTAAAAGACAATTTGTCTGTGGACGTTATTTTGCGCATGAAAGCAGTCCATCTGACTTGCATTTGCTGATTGCTCCCAAACTCCTTTCGGAAAAACATCGTGTTCTCATTATAAGGTGTGTGGCGATTTTCAAATGTATGTTTGATAGCTTCCTGTAGTATTATAGGATTATATTTTTCATTCTGCAAGATTTTGTAGAGATCATAATAATCCTTCATTCGACTACTTTGGTCTGCAAGATCCACAATTGCGTGCATCTTTTCAGCAATAACTGTTTCAAGCGAGTAGGCCAGAATATTGGCACTCGGCAGATGTTCAAGCAATACAGGATAATCAAGATCTATTGGGGAAGGTGTTACCACATCACCAAAACCAATATCCATTGTTAAAACCTGGGCAATGGTGTCCATCTTGACTGGAATGCTGAGCCTAATCCCATGATAGTCTTTGAACTCTGTTATATTTTGTGCAGTAATGTTCTCCGTGTCAAATATTACGCCATCTTCCTCGTATGGCACAGAACATATTTCTCTGAACGCTGCAATTATAGAAGAGCCTTCGTTGCTGATATTATTGCCAAGAAAATCTATATCCAATGTAGGACGAGCCGCAAATTTTTCGTAAGCATACATGAGTGCGCCTCCTTTTAGATAAAAGTTTCCTCTATAATGAGTCTGCGATATTCTGTAGAGAAGCCTCTCTTGAAAATACCGAGTTAGGATAGTCTGATTAAAGACGTTTTCCTTTCTTGCAACGTTCAGCAATTTTGTACGTATTGACTTCCCGTAGTTTTTATTTTGTTCTTTACTCATAGCTTCACTTGTAGATAATTTTCCAGGATATTGCCAACACGCAATTGTCTGGCATAATCCATTAGTTTACTGATATTTCTTTCTGGTCTGGAAAGATAGTTATCGATGATTTCAGAACAGACATCAATGCCCACCTTGTTGCGGAACTTTACAGCATCGCATACGCATCGTTCTACATCATATACCTTTACCTTAAATCCATCTATTACTTTCTCCATCACGCCGATTTCAAGAATGTTGGAAGTATAGTGATGGAGCTCAATCTTTGGGAATGAAGGTACTTTTACTTTTCTATCCCTTTTGATGGCGACATGATAAGCCTGCGGCATGGATGTCGTAAGCTGATGGATATTCCAGGCAGACCAAAGGCAGAGGATTCCGTTGGGAACAATAGACTCAATATCAACCATACATGCTGACAATTGGTCTATGTTAGCATATACGCCACGGCAAACCTGAATCAGTTCACCTTGGCGAACGGCTTCCAGCATCTTGTAGTAAGCTGTTCGTCCTTGCACTTTGACGTTTGCTGATGATATGAATGAATTCTTTGTTTCCATAATTGTTCTCCTAATTCTGGTACAAAAATACCACAAATATTTTTAATTGTGGTACTTTTGTACGGAAATCTTTTAAAATCCACCTAAATTTTAATAGCTTTCAACAGTTTTATATCTATTTTAGTACAAAAATACCACAAATGTTGCTAAGTGTGGTAGTTTTGTACAGGATATTAAAAAGGCTATTTCTCCATTTCATGGTTATTCGCCTTTTCTATATTTTTCCTTTATTTTATCTTCAATGTCCGCAGATATTCCTTCTGTTCGGGCGTGATTCTGTAGCTCTCGATGGCCTTCTGATCCGTGTAGGAATAATATCTTCTTCAGGCTCTAATCTTCAATGTCTTGTTTACTTTGTGTCTATTATCTTGTAGCAGAGTTATTTGGGGGTTCTAGCTTATCTTTCCACCCTTAAAATGCATCTCAAATGTGACCACGAAAGATTTTGCACGCGCGTGTGCAAAACTTCAAGCCAAGGGAATCTTGAAGCGTGAAGGCGGTAGAAAAAGTGGTAAATGGATAGTTGTAAACATCTGAATAACCCGAAATCACTTTTATTGTATTGGAAATTAATATTAATAAAAATAGTCGCTTATGAGCAATGATAAATAGTTATGAGCCGGACTTGTTATTTCTCTTATTCTCAGTGGCATGAAATAATTAAGCAAGCTTTGTGTTAGGCATTGAGGGACTTTTGAAAAACCGAAATCCTTAATGACCTTAATGACCTTGACCTTAATGACCGGGGAAATGATGGTTAGAAAAAAAATAAATTAGTTAGTGCAGCTTTTCTGCACTAACTAATTTATTCCAAATTCTTAACTGTTTACTAATCACAATCTGATTCTTCCTATCCCCGATGCTTATCTTCTGCCGCATAGGCATAAGAAGCGGAATTGTCCTCTGGCAGTTTATATGGAATAACCCCATCAGCTCCTTCCACATCCTGCCCGTTGTTTTCAAGTTCTGCGATGCAGGAACCTGTAGCAAAGAAATACATGGTGATGATGATGTTGATGGCAGCATCAATCTCCTGCTCAGAAGCTGTTGGAGAAATGTGAGCCTCCTTGTTGCGCCATTCTTTGATAATCAGCAGATATTGGTAGAGAGTCTGATATTCCGACTTCTCATTATATTTCAGCTTCCACAATGGACGAATTGCATAAATCACATCTTTCCATGTCACAGGGGAGTCTTCAAAGCGAGGAGCCACCTCTTTGTTCTCCATCAGATAATAGAGCTTCTTGAGATAAGCTTCAAATTTGGTAACTAACAGGTTGAATGCCACATGCTTATCTACTATCGTGGCCTGCTTGCCATAGAGGTTGGTAAAGGCTCTGTTGATAAACAGTCCTACGCCGTCGAGCGAGGCAAGTGTCTTGGTATTCAGCACGTAGAACACGCTGTTGATGACTTCTTCCTGAGGGCACATCTGTTCTGCCACACCCGAAAGGGTGGAGTGGAGAATATTACGGATACTGATTCTTATATGGTCAATGTCCTGCTCTTTAGTTTCCTCGGCAATATTATCGTCAGCAGGTGTTTCTTCACCAGTAGCAGGCGTTGCTTCCTCGGAGGTTGCTGGGGTTGCACCATTATCCATCGTAACGTCGTCGTGGAGCCACGCCAGCAGGATGCGCTCGCGAGCTGCTGGGTCCAGAATGAACTTGCGCAATATCTGGTCGGCCTTTGGCATTACCAGGAACGGAGGACAGGCTGAGCCGGTGATGCGCACCAGAAATTCACGGGTCTTCTGCAGGTCGAGCGTAAGCTTCAGATTCTCAAACCGGTTGAACTCGTTCAGATTCTTTTCGTTCACGTTGCTGCTCATGATGTTGATGAGCTGGCTCTCGTTTACTCCGGTGGCTTCGCTCAGATTCATGATCTGCTTCTTCAGCTCGCTGATCTGATATTCGGCAATATAGTCGTTGATGGTCTTTCCCTGTTCCAGATGCAGGTCGCCGCTCTGTATGTCGTGCAGGATGATGAGCGCCGTGCGCTGGTCTTTCTGCGAGAGCGTGGCAAAGGTCTTGCACAGTTCCTCGAATGCCTCCTTGGTCATTTCGCTTCCCGGACCTTCCGTATAGAGGTTCTTGATGAACTTCTGGAATTTCGAGTCGATGTAGTCTGCATTGATGGTTCCCGTACCCGTCTCCGTAATATAGGTGTCAATGGTGTATTCCCATGCTTCCTTTGGGTCGCCACCTTCGCCACCTCCTTCAAAGAGTTCACGATAGCGCTGCAGCAGAATCTGATAAGTCTGCTCGTCCAGTTCCATCTTCACCTTTGTATAGGTGTTGCCGTGCTGGAATTCATATTCGCTCTTTTCCCATACGAAGCCTTGCAGCTTGGCAGCCTCCAGCAGTGGGTCATCTCGCTGAAGCATTTGGCAAACATATTCCTGTCTTCACGGCCGTCGGGCAACTTTTCGAAGTGCATGATCTTGTGCGAATGGAAGATGTCGCGGATGGTGAGGAAGCGCTGGTTGATGTTGGAAAGATTCTTCTCCAGCTTATCCACAAACACGCCTAATGGACGGTCCACATACACCTCCAGCGCATCGTTGATGTTCTGCTCCATGGTGTAGGGCTTGGTGTAGTACTTGATGGTGCCGAATGGCTTGTCGGGACCGAACAGGCGGTTGGTGCGTGAGAATGCCTGGATAATATCCACATACTTCATCACCTTATCTACATAGAGCGTGTTGATCCATTTCGAGTCGTAGCCTGTAAGCATCTGTGTCACCACTATCAGCAGGTCTATCTGCTGGCTGTGGTCGTTTTCTATGCCGATGTACGGCTTCTTGTGGGCAAGTCGCTTCGCCACGTCCTTCTTGTACTTGGCGTAGTTGGCAAGCTGATAGTTCGTGCAATATTTGGCATTGTAGTCGGTAAGCATCTCCTTGATTGCATCCTCGCGCACAATGCCGCCGTCACTGTTGTCGATGTTGCTGTCGAAAACAGCCACTACGTTCACCGACGGATGATACTTCCTGAACAGCCTGTAGTAGGTGATGGCTTCCGGAATGTTCTTGGTGGCGAGCATGGCGTGGAACTTGCCGTTCTTGCTCAGTTTCTCGCGGCTCTTCATGATGTCGTTGGCCACGGCTATGTGGTGCTTGTCGCATTCGTAGATGTCTCTCGGCAGATAAGCCTCAATGCCCTTCACCGGCTTGCCGTTCTCGGTGTAGGTTTCCTGCATCTTGAGCTGGTTGACAAAGCGGTCGTAGATTTTCCCGAACTCCTCGTTCTCGCTGATGAGCTTCAGATATTCTTCCGTAGTTTTGGGAGTTGTGGGATTGAAGGGATTCTCCTCCTTCAGTCTGAGGTCTATCTGATGGAACGCCACCAGTTCACGCAGTTCGTCATCGTCGTAGGTCTTCACCATGTAGGGGTCGAAGCCGAGCACATTGCCGTCGGGTATTCCGCTGGCGATGGTGTATTTATGGAGCATGTCGCCGAAGAGGGTCTCCGTGGTGATTTCATGCTTGGCATTTTCCTCAAACACCGGTGTGCCTGTAAAGCCGAAGAGCAGAGCCCTCGGGAAGGTGTGCTTGATGCTGACAAGCATGTCGCCGAACACGCTGCGGTGGCACTCGTCGATGATGAATACGAGGCGCTTCTGGCCTATGCTGTTGATCAGTTCCTGGGTGATGATTCCGCCGCCTGAGATGGAGGCTCCCTCTTTCAGATTGCTCATCTTCTGGATGGAGGTTACGATAAGGCGGTCGTCGTTGTCGGTGCTCTGCAGCTTGGCGAGCAGCACCGAGGAATCTACGGTGTCCTGAATCTCGTCACCCTCGCCGGCAAAGCCGCGGTATTCGTCGAGCGACTGCAGGGCGAGTTCTATGCGGTCGAGCAGGAATACCACCTTGTCAGCATCACCGCTTTCGGCTATCAGCTGCGCACTCTTGAAAGATGACATGGTTTTGCCCGAACCCGTAGTGTGCCAGATGAATCCGCCCCGGTGCAGATGGTCGTCCCAGTTGGTTTTCTTCACCACGTCGCTTATCTTGCTCACGGCAAAATACTGGTAGCTGCGCAGCACCTTCAGGGTCTTGTCCTTGTCGTCGGCAATGGTGTAGAATCCCACCATCTGATGGGCCATAGGGATGGAGAGCAGATTGGTAGCCACCTGCTTCCAGTCGCTCATGATGGTATTGTTGAAGTCTTCCCAATGGAAGTAGAACTGCTTCTGGAATCGGTCTTCCGTGCCTGGGTTGGCAAAGTAGAGGGTTTCTTCGGGCGTCATCGCCACATAGATCTGCACCATAGAGAAGATGCCGTTCTGGAAGATGCCCTCGTGTACGTATCTCTTGATCTGATAGCAAGCCTGACTCACGTCTATCTTGCTTCGCTTCAGTTCGATATGGATTACGGGCATTCCGTTGATCAGGAGCATCATGTCTCCCCGTCGGTCGCCCAGCATCGAGTCGGCTGTCTTGAATTTAGGCTGTCGTGCTATCTGGTAGCGGCTCTGTCCGGAAGAGATTTCCATGGGGTCGAAAATCTTCAGATACACTTCCTTGCCGAAGTTATTGGTGTCGGCTTCATTGTCGCGCTTGATGCAAACCTGCTTGCCGTTGATGAATCGGTTCATCTCGTAGGGAGAACTTTTCATGTTCACCTGGTCCATCACCTGCTTCATTTCCGAGGCGGTAAGTGGGTAGTTGCCCAGCTTGTCTATCTCCCGGTTGTTTCCGTAGATGATGTCAGCCCAGTTCTGCACCAGTTGCTCTTCGGTGGGGTTTTTAATCACTTCGTTCCAACCGTGGTCGAGGAGGTGATGGGTCAACGCCTCCTCAAAGGCGAGTTCCTTGATGAACCCTTGTATATTGTCTGCCATAATTTCTAATGTTTTTAATTGTTGCTTGGTTGATGATTAACGATTTCCCAATGTCCGTTTTTATCAGCTCCTACCCAATAAACAAAATTCTTTTCTTGTAGTATAGTTAGTTCACGTTGAATAGTCTTTCTGCTTATGCCTAAACGGTTTGCAAGAAACTTAGTATTTACTGCGACATTTTCCGTGTTTACTGCGACATTTTCTGCGTTTACTGCGACATTTTCTGCGTTTACTGCGACATTTTCCGCGTTTACTGCGACATTTCCCGTATTTACTGCGACATTCTTTTCTATTAAATCAAGAATTGCTCTCTGTCTTTCAGTAAGTTCTTCTGTGACATGATCTGCGACATTTATCTTTTCAGAATTATCCTTTATTGCTATGGATTCTTCTACAAATTCTGCCTTTAATATCGCTTTAAGGATAAATGCGTCTGTATGAAAATACGGAATTACCGCTCCACGGCTTTCCAGTTCCTTACAGATACGGTCAATTCCCTCGCCAAACTCCTTCACATAGTTGTATGCTTTTAGGAATTGGGCAATCTTTGGGTTGCGTGAGAAGTGAGTATGTCGGATATTCTCGGCTCTTACCAGTCCTGGCAGTTTGCCAGGAGACTCAAACACCAATCTGTCGTCGAACATCTTTATTTGGATTTCCGTTCCTTTGATGCTATAGTCTCTGTGGCATTCGCTATTTACCACCATTTCCTGAATGGCAAACTTGGGATAGTTGCGGTTGGTGACAAACTGTCCGTTTTGTCCCAAGAAAGAATGCTCACGCACTTGTGTTTCCAGATATTCCACAGTCTTTACTATCTGATTCAGAATAGTGCCCTCGAACGTTACATCTTTCACTACGTTCATTTCCGTACCAACCTTTTCCTCAGTTCCTTCATATCTGATGAATCTTGTTCGGGCACGTGGGAAAAAACGTTGTGGTCGCTTACCGAAAAGCAGAATGCAAGCATTGCTTACCTTCTGTCTTCCGTCAGCTTCTTTCACGAAGTCGTTGTTCTCATAGAGATATTCCAGGGCAGACTTACTGTAGCCTATTATTTTGATATATTCGTTAACGGCTTTCATGTCAACGTCATCAATCGTAGCTCCGTATGCACCTTCGTCCTCATAGTTTCTTTCTCCTTTGTCGTACATCAACTGCATGCGCTCGTCGAAACTCAATTTTCTGCTTTTGTCGCCAACACGCATAAAAGCTTCGTCTGCCTGGTTGGTGTGCAGATAACTACTGGCTGGAACATACATCAGCAATATTCTATTGTCGTTGCCCTCGCTGTCTATGCATGCAAGGTATTCGTACCTAACCCTTACAGAAGGCATACAGAAATCCATAGGCACACGGAGTAGCTCGTTCAATTGCTTGGTGTATTGATCAATCCCCTCAATACGTCTTGTCTTATCAGATACTCCAATGGCAAGCACGCCACCATCCGCATTAGCCATTGCCACTATAGGTACGGCCAATGCTTTAGGGTCTATATGTATGCTCTTACAGTCGAAGGTCTGGTCTTCTTTTCTGCTTCTTATTTCATCTATTGTCATGATGTTATATTCTTTAAGTATTATACGAACATTTTGTCAAGACACGCAGACTTGATCTGCTTCAGCTTCTCCAGGCGCTGAGACTGGAGGGAGATTTGGCGGTCGAGAGAGGTGAAGTAATTACCAATACATTTTTGTTCCTCAATAGATGGAACAAGCACAATTGTTTGAGATAGCGTTTTTTTAGAAATGCTTGATATCTTGCTTCCTTGGATTAGCGGCAAAAGTTGATTATGATATGATTCTGAATTAATGTAATGACCAAGATAGCCTTGCGCAAAGCGATTTAATGGTCTGCATGGTATTGTATGAAGACCAGAAACAACTCTTTTATTACATATATTCACAATCTCTGAACATTTTCCAACAGTATTGTCCTCCGCAGCATCTGCTATGATAATATCGCCATTTTGTAGGTGGCAAGAATTGTATAGGGTATTTCCTATTTTATTGTCTGCTATGAACGTAAGTTCTTCGTTTTGAATATTTAGTAAGTCACCATATTTGATTAATACATCACCATAGTGAACATTTACGATATCCCCTTCATTGGATAATTCTGCACGGGAAAGAGAATTGTTTTTGAGAAACTCAAATGTTTCAGAGAACATCACTTTCTTCCATTCCCCCTCAAACCCCTTGAATCTAATTTTAGGCACAGTTTCCCCTTCCTGCGGGAACATAGCCTGTAGGCTTGCCGCCTTCATCTGCTTTAATGAGGCAAGACGAGAGGTGGAGGCGGAAATCTGAGAGTCGAGAGAGGTGAAGTATTTACCTATTGCTTGCTGCTCATCTTTATCAAGTGGAATGCTTTGCGTAATAGAGTCGATGTCTTTTGAAGATGCATTTGGTTGAGCACTTGACGTTAGAAGACAACTCAAATCAGCTCGAAATTTGTGAGATTTAACTATTGTTGTAAGGAAATCATAGATTACTCTATCTGTCTTTGTGAATTTTCCAACACGTTGGTTCTGATAAAGAAATCCTTGCGTATGTACAATAGCAACCTTTCCTGTAGTTGCCCCGGACATTGCAATTACAGCATCACCATCATAAAGTCGAAAATCTGCATCACCATCAAATGTGGCGTATTTTGCAAAAACTCCTCCTACAATACCTGTTTCTAGGATATTGGATATTCTTACAATTGGGATTCCAACAGAAGAAAAGTGGTTACTTTGGAATGCATAGCCTCCAGATAAAGGAGCTATTTCTCCAATCGTAGAAGTCTTCCATTCCCCCTCAAACCCTTTAAATCTTATTTTTGGTTCCATCATATTATTCAATCTTCTTGTTCATAATAATAAGAATAGTCGATACCTTTCATAAAGGTCTCTCTATCGTTTATTTTGTCAGTCAAAGCATCTTTGAGCAACCTTTTGATGGGTGAGTTATCAATCACCCAGAAGTTTCAGTTGGTTAGTGCCACTAACCAACTGAAACTTCTGTATCTTATTATCGCTCGAATTCATATATGATTTTTCTTTACTCCTTCACCAACTCTTTCAGTCCCTTGATGGCAAATTCATCGCCCGTGAGCTGTTCTACCAACTCAGCCAATTCGCCTGTAGCCACAGCCATGTCGTCGTTGATCTGCTTGTAGCTTACGGCGTATTTCTCGCTGAGGGCAAGGGCGGCTGATTCCAGGTCGGCAAGCACTGAGCGCAGGGTGCTGTCGATGCCTTCGCAGATAGGGTCAATCCACTTCATGTGAAGCAAATTGGCTACTTCCTCGTCCGTGAGATTCCGGATAGCCTCGATGGTCTTTTTTTCCAAAGCCTGTTTGTCTGCCTTGATCTGCTTGTCTGCCTTCGACTGCTCATTCCACAGCGCCACTATCTGTTTCAGCTTATCCTTCGTCTCAGGCTCTACATCTGCCTTAGGCTTGGCGTCGGCTTTAATTTGATTCGTGTCGAAACCGCTTTTCTTCTCGCTGTCGCAATAAGCCTCCATTTCTTCCTCGGTGAAACTGTCGCGCAACTCATCGAGTTCTCCATTGATGGCTTCCACTCTCGACTGTAGATTGGCGATGGCTTGCAGTTCAGACTGGAACTTCATCTGCTGCACCATGCTGAAAGGAATGATGCGACCCTTCAGTCCATCAGGCACTTCCACCTCCTCATCGTTCTTCTTTTTCACCAATTTATATACGGTTTCCACCTCGCGCACAGCACGGATGCCTTCTTCCTGAATGGTCTCAATGTCGATGATGATAGACTGCCAGTGGTCTGCCAAAGCCTGATAAACGGCGTAGCGGTCGATGAGCGGAACAGGGTTGAGGCGGCGGAAAATATCGGTAGAAATCTCGTCCTGTGCCTGCAGTTCACGCACTTCCATCACATGGTCTATCAGCTGCTGATGGAGCCTGTCGGCGAATCCACCGAATGCCTGGGCAAACTGCATCTTGAAGTTTCTTACATCCTCATTCTGCTCGATGGCAGTCTTCACATCCTCCACCTTCAGGGCAGAATAAGGCTTGTCTGCTTCGGGCTGGAACAAGGCGCTGCGCAGCGAAGGCAGCGTGTCCCAATACTTCTGCATCGCATCGATTTCGGCATTCGGAATACCGCCAAACATGGTGGCGTAGATGTCGAAAGGTTGGGCTGCCTCGCTCGAATCCACGTAGCGTGGAATGTTGAGGTTGTAGCCGTTCTCTCTTATCTCCTCACGGCTCACCTTGCGGGAGAAGCCAGGAATATTCTTGCGGTCGCGCACGGTGTCGGCTATCTTCTTGATGTCGCAGGCGCGGAGCTTATTCTGCTTGCCGTCCTTGACGAATCCCTTGCTTGCGTCGATGATGAGCACGTCGTCATTATCTCGATGCTGCTTGAGCACCATCACGAGGGTAGGAATGCCTGTGCCGAAGAATATGTTGGCAGGCAGACCGATGATGGCATCGATGTTGTTCTTCTCGATGAGGCGGGTGCGAATCTGCTCTTCCTCGCCGCCACGGAACAATACGCCGTGGGGCAGCACGATGGTGAGGATGCCATCTGGTTTCAGGTGGTGGAGCTCGTGGAGCAGGAAGGCATAGTCGGCCTTCGACTTAGGCGCCACGCCATAGTCCTTGAAGCGGGCGTCGGTCTCGCGGTCTTTCGGGTCCCAGTGCTGGGAGTAGGGTGGGTTGCTCACCACTGCATCCACGTAGAGCGGCTGACCAATCTCGCTGCCGGAGTTGATGATAGGCCAGTCTTCAGCGAGCGAATCGGCGCAGCGGGTATTGATGTTGCCCGGCTGGATTCCACGCATCACGAGGTTCATGCGGGTGAGGTTGTAGGTGTTCTCTATCAGTTCCTGCGCATAGTATTTCACCCGGTTCTTGTCGGCAATATGGCGACCTACAGACTTACCGATGGTGATGAGCAGCGAACCGGAACCTGATGTAGGGTCGTAGATTTCTATCTGATGCTTGTCCTTATGATGTTCGGCCACGATTTCCGACATGAGGATGGCCACCTCGTGAGGTGTATAGAATTCGCCAGCCTTCTTGCCGGCATTGGCTGCAAAATTGCCAATCAGATATTCATATACATAGCCCAGCACATCATAGTCTTGTGAACCGTCGGTAGGAATATCCCTGATCAGCTTGATGAGGTCTTTCAGGGCGCGGGTCTGGCTTGCAGGGTTTTCGCCCAGCTTGCTCAATCCTGCCTGCAGACCCTTGAAGATGCCGTTATATACAGCCTTGTAGTTGGGACTGATCAGGCGGTCGAAAGAGTTCAGCGCCACCGACATATCGGCAACGGTAAAGGTGCTGTTGGGCTGCAGCCATGTGGAGAAGAGGTTCTTGTATTCGATGAAGTAGCCTATGTTGTTCTTGCAGTATTCGATGATGACTTTTGAGTTCTCATCCTCATAGTTTTCTACAAGACTCTCCAGTGCAGCTTGCTTTTCCTCATCAGAAGCTCCCTTCATATCCTTTAGGATATAGTTCACCTCATTGTCTGACAGAAACTTGTAGAAGATGAGTCCGAGGATATAGTCTTTATATTCGTTAGCATCAATCTTAGAGCGCATCTTGTTTGCCGATGCCCATATCTTGTTTGCGAGTTGTTGTTTGTTCATATTTATATATATATTGATTCTATTACAATATGCAAAAATAAGATTTTTTCTTGGAAAAACAAACATTTTTTATAAAAATAACACACAAAAAAAGATAAATGTTGTTTTCCCTTATTTTATCAGCCCTGGACCAACGGAAAATTCCTTAATGACCTTAATGACCGTGACCGAAAATGACCGGACTCTTTGGGATTTGAAAATGATAATGACCCTTAATGACTTTGACCCTTCATGACCGGCTTCAGTAGTAGCTAAACTTTAACATGTTTTGCCCCACACGCCCTGAAGGGGCAGAAGCTCCTAGCCCAGGGTAACACCCTGGG
>OMDA01000020.1_pt1 | contig 77605 bp, 56 predicted proteins | sample 1645141 | NCBI WGS metagenome assembly OMDA01 (sample SAMEA103958151, study PRJEB25191) | human gut metagenome | reverse complement strand
TAAACCTAATTAGTTAATCGCATCCAATTCTGTCAACTAATTTTAGGAATAGTCACAATGTCTTTATCTTAAAAAATAATAAAAAGAATCTTGCCTTTCGTTATTTTACTATTTTTTTGATATATTTGCTTTTATATTTAATAAATTTGAAGCTATGGTAAATCTAAATAGAATTAAAGTGGTTCTTGTTGAGCAAGGCAAATCTGGGAAATGGTTAGCTGAACAGCTTAATAAGTCAACTTGTACGGTGAGCAAATGGTGCACAAATACCGCGCAACCTGATTTGCAAACCCTTGACCAGATTGCAAAAATACTTAAGGTGGATATTAAGACTCTGCTTTACGACACAAGATTCAATGAGAATATATAATATGGAAACTTCTATACAACAATATAAACAGGCTGTTAGTGTCATAAAGGATGCTATATTATACAGTCAGTACAGGGCTGCAAAATTGGTAACTGGTGAACAGTTGTCGCTCTATTTTGGCATCGGTGGATATGTGTCCGCACATTCACGCCAAGAAGCATGGGGTACTTCTGTCATTGACCGTATCAGTGAACAGTTACGTCGTGAACTTCCTGGTCTTCGTGGATTCTCTTCGCAGAATATTCGTAATATGCGTACTTTCTACGAATATTGGATGCAATATTTAATTTGCTCGCCAATGGCGAGCAAATTACAAATAGCTGTAAATAAAGATGTTATCGATATTGACAATTTCTCTTTGCAAAAATGGTCGCCTATGGCGAGCGAAATCAATCGTGAGGAATTTTTAGGTATCAGTTTTTCACATCACATGGAAATTCTTCATAAGACGAAAGATCTTCATGAAATACTTTTCTACATACATCAGACCGTTCTCCATAAATGGGACAAATATGATTTGCGTGATCGTCTAAAGGAAGGACTATATCAGAAACATGGAGTCGCTGCAAACAATTTCCTACAGACCATGCCGGTTAACGATGCTCGTAAAGCTGTTGGCATGTTCAAGGACGAGTATCTACTCGACTACATTAATATTGAAGAAATGGAAGTTGACAAGCCCGAAGATATTGATGAAAGAGTTATAGAGAAAGCCATTGTCCGTAACATCAAAAAATTTATTATGACTTTCGGACGTGACTTTGCTTACATAGGCAATCAATACCATTTGGAAATATTCGGAGAAGAATTATTTCCTGACTTACTTTTTCTCAATCGAGAATTGAATTGTATGGTTGTAGTGGAGCTTAAAAAAGGGGCATTTAAACCTTCCTATATAGGTCAGTTGCAAACGTACATGAAAGTACTTGATGACAAGGTGCGTAAACCCCATGAAAATCCGACTATTGGTATTCTTCTTTGTAAGAGTGCCAATAAGGCTTTCGTTGAGTATGTCATCCGTGACTACAACCATCCAATGGGTGTCGCTACATATAAGACAGCAGAAGATATGAGCGAGGAGTTGAGAAAGGCTTTGCCTGATATGGACGAGATGCGAAAACTGCTCACAGATGATAGCGATATCTAAAATATCAATAACTACCAAGAGCATACTCTATGTCTGAAAAAAACTCATATAAAATAGACCAAATTGTCAATTCAATTTTTGAAGGTGATTGCATTGAAATAATGAAGCAATTTCCTGATAATTGTATTGATATGATACTCTGTGATTTGCCATATGGCACAACACAAAATAAATGGGATAGTATTATTCCATTGGATGAATTATGGCATGAATACAAGAGAATAATTAAAGAAAACGGTGCAATCGTACTTACATCACAAGGACTATTTACCGCTCAATTGATGCTTAGTAATCCGAAGCAATTTAAGTATAAATGGGTATGGGAAAAATCAAAGCCTACTAATTTTTTGAACGCAAAGAAACAACCACTGAGGAAATACGAAGACGTTTGTGTGTTCTATAAAAAGCAGCCGGTTTACAATCCTCAAATGGTCCAAGGAGAACCTTATGACAAAGGTTTCAGGAAGAACCAATTAAGTGGCAGTTATGGAGATTTTCAACCAGTTCATGTGCATAGCGATGGTAAACGATATCCTACAGATGTAATATATTTCAAAACTGCTGAAAGTGAGGGCGAAGTTATACATCCAACCCAAAAGCCTGTAGAATTGGGACGATATTTCGTAAGAACATATACAAATCCTGGTGCATTGGTATTAGATAACACATTTGGCAGCGGAAGTTTTTTGCTATCCGCATTGTTGGAAGGTCGAAATTTTGTTGGTATAGAAAAAAATAAAGATGTACATTTGTTCAAAGAAAAAGAAATAGATTACATTTTAGCTGCTAAAAGACGTCTTTATACTGGGTGGCAAACATTGGAAGAATCCAAAAGGCAGACTATTAGGCAAATTAATTTAATATTAGACTTTTAATAATGAGTAGTCAAGATATAATAGTCAGAAAGAACGAACGTTCTTGGGCTATAGAAATCATATCTCAGATAAATCGAATTACATCTGAAAATGATTTGGTAATAAAACGTGCAGGAGGAGAGTCTACCATCTCGTATAGTAAGAGTGGTAGAATGTTTCCTGATGTCATTTTATATGAAGACAAAGAGCTTAGTCGCATTCTACAGGGATGGGAACTAAAGATGCCTGATGTGCCTATTACAGATGAAACCTTTGTTAAGGATGCACAACGCAAAGCCAAAGCTTTAGGCTTGACAAGCTGCCTTATATGGAATTTTACTTATGCTCAACTCTTTATTTTCAATGAAGCATCAGGTGATTTCGAGCTGAAAAAACAATGGGAAAATCTGAGCATAAAATCTCGTTCAGATGTCGCATTGTACAAGGATAATTGGGAAAAGACCCTTTATGAGGTTATCATATTTGTAAATGAGTTTTTGCTATCGAATGACGTAAAGCACATTTCGATAGGAGAAATCATATCTAATAGTGCCTTAAACATCCTTATCAATGACAATAAATCTATTGTTGCTGATTTCTTGAAGGAGCAATCTGTTGTTGATAGTGTTATAGAAGCAAAAATAAGTATATGGTGGAAAAGTATAAAATCAGAGTATCAATTTGACGAGACAGATCCTTATAAAGCTTATGCTAAGAGTGTTATTCTAAACTGGGCATATAGAATTATCTTTGCACATCTGATAAAGCGGCAGCAGAAAGAAGCGGTACATGTGAATGACATAGACTATGAAACCACACCTAAAGAGGCTAATATTATATTTTCAGAGATTACGAGTAAATGCGATTTCTATAATGTATTCGCAAGCATTGATTTGAATGAATTACTTCCCAACAAGACTTGGGAATCTTTGGTCGATTTATCGCTTTTTCTCAAGGAGAATGGCATCAAATCAATCAACCAGTCCATGCTTCAAAATATACTTGAAAAATGTGTTAATGTTACAAGAAGGGAACTAAACGGACAATTCACTACGCCTAAGACATTAGCACGTATTCTAGCTTCTATAACCATTCATAATTGGACCGAAGATTGTGCAGATCCATGTTGTGGAACTGGAACAATTCCACATGAAATTATAAATCTGAAGAAGTTTAAAATAGGTGTATCAAAAGCTGTAGATACAACATGGGCAAGCGACAAATACAGCCTGCCTCTCCAAATTGCCAATATTAGTATGACATCATGTGAAACTATCAATATGGCTAATCGTATTTTTCAGAGCAACGCTTTGGAATTGAAGCCTGGTGTCACTACTGATATAGTAGATCCTAAAACGGGAATAAAACTTACTTATGGAATACCTTTATTTGGAGCAATATGTTCCAACTTGCCATTCATAGCTTTTGAAAACGTTCCAGTTGAGGATGAGCTTTTGATTAATCAAGAGTTCGACCGTGATTATGTAAACAGGAAGTCGGATTTGTCATATTTTATCGCCCTTCATCTTGCAAATATGCTAAGGGATAAAGGGTATTTAGGTATTATTACGTCAAATGCGTGGCTTGGGACTTCTGCAGGTGCAGCATTCTATTGTAATTTGCTTGAACACTACAACCTGTTGCAAGTTCATGTTAGTGGATCTGGAAGATGGTTTCAAAATGCAGATGTAGTAACGACAATTCTTATTTTGCAAAAAAGAGATTCTTCTGGAAACAGGTTGCCCACAACATTTTGGCTTTGGAAAAAAACTCTGGAAGCTATATCCAATAACTCAGACTATGAACGTACTATCATAGAAAGTTCTTTACTCAATAAATCTTCTGATGAAAGTATAATAAAGTGTTCTGAATATACCAGTGACCAGATTGATCAATTACATAATATGAATATCTCATATAATGCATTGTTTCATGATGTTCTATGGCTCTTGGATATTCGGCAAGTTCTGACTCCTTTAAGAAGTTTGTTCAAGGTTTTTAGAGGTAGCCGAAGGGGATGGGATGCACTATTCTTTCCAAAAGATAAAAATTCAATTGAGTCTAAGTTCTTGCACCCAGCACTTTTTAACGCGAAGAAGTTAGACGATTTGGTGGCTATTCCTGACAGGAAGGCTTTTAGCTGTGGCTTGGATTTAGCAACCTTGGAAACAAATTTCAAGGGTGCATATAAGTGGATTAAGAAATTTGAAAATCAAAAGAATGGTACTGGAAAACCCCTTACAGAGGTTCTTGCAAGACCTAAGGAAAAATGGTATGAAATGAAGCCTAATGAAGTGGCTGAAATATTTACAATGATGAATCCTGATAAGCGAATTTTCTTTGGTAGATTTAATGAGCCTACGTTTATCAACCAAAGATTAATTGGGTTAACATTATTAGATAATTCATCAGATGTAGTGTTGTACCATGCTTTGTTAAATTCTATTTTGATGAAATTCTATATAGAAGCTGTTGGCTTTGGACGAGGTTTAGGCGTTCTTGATATAAACAAGGACAATGTTGCAAGTTGCTTGATGTTGAACCCTGCATGCTTATCGCAGCATTCAGTTAATACTATAAAACAGTCTTTCATGGTTGTTACTGGGAAACCAATAATGTCAGTGGAAGAAGAATTGAAAGATACGGACTGGATATCATTTAATCATACTGTACTTTCAGCTTTCGATATTGATTCATATTACGATAGTATATGTAATTCATTAAAATCAATGCGAAAGGCAAGAATGACCGCAAAGGATAAATTTGAAGTTAATGAGACTTCAAAAGTTGATAGTATTAAATATGATGTTTCTTTGTCAAAAGAATATTCTATAGCGGCAGAGCCATAAGTAACGAATAGTAGCCATTTTGTTGGTTTACAACATTATGGCTACTCTTTAACTGTTTATTATATTAATTATGAGCACAACATCTAAGGGAGATAGATTCGAATTAAAAACTCAAAAACTATTGACTCAAGTACTTAGAAATGGTCGATTTGAGTTGAAACTGGAAGGAGAATCTGAATTTTGGATTGTCCCTAAAGATTCCGATGTCTTCAATAAGAAAAAATATAAGTATGTGTATGGAAGCAAAGTTATTATAGATGTATCGATTGAATCCCCTGTTGAATCAAAGGTTCCTAATCTTGTTATCGTTGAGTGCAAAGATTTGTCAAGAAAAGTGGACAAAGGAGACATGGGAGAATTTTGCTTAAAGGTACAAGACCTTAATGCAAAAAAAGGTATATTTGTAACCAACAATGGCTTTCAAAAGGGAGCAATCGAAATGGCTAAATACCATAATATTGCCCTTATACGAATTGACGAAAAAAACACCTTAGTATGGGATTTACACCGCATAAGGGGATTTCGTAATATATCATATTTGGATATTACAGAATTGTTAATTTCTGATGTTCCTACAATGCCATCTGTTGTTTTTGATGGGTACATTTATTATACATCTGTTATAGATTATTTCTATTCATTGTTTTATAGCTCGGATTTAAGACTTGACAAAAAAATTCCATTCTATTCAAATGAACAGATACAGAAACAGGTAGATTTGTTTCTTAACGGGAAAAAGTATATAAAAATTAGTAATGAAATTTTAAGATTCCATATAATACGACAAAATATTCTTTTATGTAATGAAACCGTATCACCAGGTTTTCTGGGGCGCTATGATTTTTATAACAACAAAATAAGTATAGCAGAAGACTTGCAAAATGATGAACACAGATACCGTTTTACACTGGCTCATGAAATAGGACATGCCGTCTTGCACCGTAAACTCTTAAAAGGATTAATAGCCTCTGCGGATGATGACGATGTATTGTCTTTAAAAGACTGCTCTAAATGGGAAAGGAGACTCGAAATTCAGGCTAATTTATTTGCCTCTTACCTTTTAGTTCCAAAAACCCCATTATATAACCTCTATATGGAGGTTAAGCGAAAACTAAATATTAATGATTATGTTCCTTTATATTTAGATGAACAGCCATGCAACATCGAAGATTGTTATAAAATGTTTTATGTATTATCTAAAATATTCAATGTTTCAAAAGAGGTAATAAAATATCGCCTGAAGAATGAGAAACTCTTGCTAACTCCAGAATAAGAAATTATCTATCTCTCTAAAAATAATAGATGTCTTTTACTTCATACTAAATCGCTCATATCTTTGCCCTAAAAAAGCAAGATATGAGCGATTTTTCATTTATTCCCCCAACATCCGTTGTCACTATCCCCGGTGCCCACGCCTCCGCAGCCTTCACCTCCAAGACATCCGAAGTCTTCAAGGAAGAGCATAACATCGCACCAATCATCATCAACGACAAGATGAAGTACATCCCGTGGGGAGGCGACAACCAGATGCCGTACAATATCATTGATCTCATCGAGTCTGACGAGACAATGAGCACTTGCCAGATGTTCAACGCTGAAGTCTGCTATGGCAGCGGACTTGTTTATGACACAGAGCTTGCCACCGCACAAGTGCAAGCGCAAGTGGATGACTTTATGCTGGACAACGACCTTGCAAGTTACTTCCTCGGCGTGTGCCAGGACTTCAAGCACTTCGGATTCTGCGTCAGCGTGATCATCCTCAATGAGGATGCCAGCCGCATTGTCCGCATCGTGCGCAAACAGGCGTGCTATGTCCGCTTTGCTCCTGCCGACAAGTCCGGCGTGATACCTTACATCCTCTATGCCAACTGGCGGAATACAGTCAGTCCGGAGGACATCGAGCGCATCGAACTTCTCAATCCACAATCGCCATTCACCGACCTTCAGAACAGAGGGAAGAAAATCAAGAAGTTCGCTGTCATCAGCCGTATTCCTACCCCCGACAATACGTATTATCCAATACCGTACTACGCAGCTCTTTTCAAAGGAAAGTGGTTCAACATCAAGCAGCTCATTGGCATCGCTAAGGAAGCGAAGCTCCGAAACTCCGCGCCCATAAAGTACCACATCGAGATTGCCAACTCGTTTTGGAATAACATCTTCAAGGTTGAGGGTATTACTGACCGTGTCAAGCAGCAGGAACGTGTCAACGAGGAGAAGGACAACATCATCAACTTCCTCACTGGCATGGAGAACAGCGGCAAGGTGCTCTTCTCCACGTTCTATGTTTCACCCAATGGTGAGGAGCAGCATGATGTGGTCATCAACAAGATTGAGACGGACAAGGAGGGTGGCGATTGGGCGACGGACATTGTCGAAGCCATCAACATGATGTGCTTTACCATGCGTGTACACTCCAACCTCGTAGGCTCAGTGCCAGGCAAGTCGCAGACCAATAACTCTGGCAGCGACAAGCGAGAACTTTACACCATCGCCCAGGCTTTACAGAAGCCTTACCACGACCTTTTCTTTTCCGTTCACCGACTAATTATCCGTTTCAACAAGTGGACAGCGGTCAAGCCGGACTGCCCATTCATCCAGCTCACCACGCTTGATGAGAATAAGGACGCAAAGCAAGTTTCACTCAACAAATCCAAAGACTATGGCAATGCTGATAAATGACAATGATACTCTAAAGAAGTACGTCCCCAACACGCTCAAAGCGGTAGCTGGTGAGCTATCTCTTTTCGATAAGATACAGTATCACCTCTTACAAGCGGAGCAATGGCTTACCGACACTTTCGTTTCGTCCGACACTATGAGTCGCATCCGCACATACTCTGACAGCACACCGCTCCTGCACTACTGCCGTATCATCACGGCTGCAGAGGCGATGCTCCACGCCGTGCCACAGCTCGACCTCATCCTTACGCCTAACGGCTTCGGCATTGTCAGCAACCAAAATATTGCACCAGCAAGCAAGGATCGTATCGAAAGACTACTTCTGTCTCTCGAAAAGCAGCGCGACGATGCACTTGCCGTTATCCTCACCATGCTTCCGGACGCTCACCATTGGATTGCTTCGGAGCAGTTCAATTACTTCGCTGCCACGATGTTTTCCACGCTCGACATCGTGCACCAGCTGGGCTTCGCTGACCATATCTGGCTGCGATACCAGGACACTCGTGCCAAGTTGCTCACCATTGAGCACCGCCTCGAAACAGAGTTCTTCAGTCCGGAACTCATGGATATGCTTCGCACGGCCAACGCTCTCAATAAGTGGGATATGACTCTCGACACCGCTCAATACAAGCGAATGTATCAGCGCATCTCTGCCATCGAGTTCTCTATCCTCCGTATCGGTGAATACCCGATACCAAGCATCATCGACATCGTGAACAGCATACGTTTAGCCAAAGGCAACGTATTCGCTGAATGGAAACAGTCTGACACGGCCAAACTCTTTGAAGACCATGGATATAAAAATAAAAAGGATTCAAGTGGGTATTTCTTCTGAAAAATACAAAAAATGTCTAAAAAAGTTTGTCATCTACGATGATTTTCGTATTTTTGAAGAATCTTAAACATAATAAAGTATGAAAAAGCTATTTTTATTACTTGGAGTATTTGCAAGTATAACCTTAATGCTTGCCTCATGTTCTAAAAGTCCAGAACAGAAAGCTAAAGATTTAGCCGGAGAGAAAATAAAGAAACATCTTTATTTTCCAGAGAGTTATGACCCTGCAGATGTAAAAATCGATAGTGCTTTTGCACCATACGATAGTCCCGAATTTATGGAGCTTACATCTGATTTGATTAAACTAAGCAATGAAGTTTCAGAAGCCCAAGAAGAAATCAAGAGAAAAAAGTCTTCTATTTCAATTTGGACATCTCCTTATGATAGCTTTTCACGAAACCAATTAAACGAGGCAAAGGCTGAACTTGCTGAAGCACAAGCTAAAGAAAAGAAAGCAATGGAGCAAGCCCAAAAGTTAGGGAACAAGATGAAAAACATGATGGATAAAAAACCTGAATTCATAGGTTTTAAAGCTGTTGTGTCATACCGAGCCAAAAACAATAAAGGCGACGTTTTAATGGATAATGTGTTTGCCATCTTTGATAAGAATATTGAGAATATTGTTTATATGTGCGATAACAATGAATATGAGCAATACAATCAAGCTATAAAAGAGATTCAAGAGGCAAGAGAGTCTGACGAATAACTCTATATTGTCTTTTCCCCAACCCAAATGCTTCCGTACTTTCGTAGTATGGAAGCATTTTTCGATTTATCCCTCCCAAAGTCGTGGGCGGACTTGTCCGACCCACAACTCCTCTTTTTCTTCCGCCAACTTGCCACCGACAAGCCAATGGCGGAAATCCAAACGCTGTGTCTGTGCCAATGGGCAAACGTCCTCGTGCGTTGCCGTTTGTACGGCAGCGTTTACCTTGTCCAACACGACAAGCAGCAAGCCACGCTGACTTTGCATCAGTTCGTCTGCGCCATTACCGCCCTTGACTTTCTCAAATCATTCCCACCATACCCAATAAGAATAAGGACAATCGGCAAAGCACGAGCCATCGAAGCCGACTTCCAGGGCGTGCCGTTCTCTACGTTCATCTCTGCCGACAACTATTATCAAGGCTTTCTCCACACCAAGAATGAGGCTTTGCTTAACCACCTCGCCACGCTTCTGTATCCAAAGGTTAAGTCGCGCCACCTGACAACACCGCTTTTGCTCAACGCCTTCTATTGGTTCTCGTCGCTGAAGCAATACTTCTCCCGTCTGTTTCCGCACTTTCTACAGCCGATGTCCAGTTCTTCTGAAGACCTCCTGGGCTACGCACCGCCCATCGGCGAGGTGCTACGGACTGCCATGAATGCACAGATCCGTGCCCTCACTGGAGGCGATATCACCAAAGAGGAAGCAGTGCTCTCAATGGACACATGGCGAGCACTCACAGAACTCGACGCTAAGGCTAAAGAAGTAGAAGACATTAAACGACAAACGAAATGACAAACAAGAACATCAATTGGGATGCATCATCTTTCTTTGAAACACTTGCATCCAAAAACAAATTAGCTAAGACAGAAGAATTCCGATTCTGCCGTGTTTCCGGACTGGAAGGATTTGAAGAAGCTATTCAGCATCTCCAATCCACAGCCAACTTCATTGCCGTCTCTGATATATCACAAGGATATACAGAGCTAAACACAACACCGCACACACGAAGAGTAAAAACAGTATTCTTCGCTATGCGCCATGCACTCGACGATATGCAAGCACGCCAGGAGTGCATGGATACTATGCGTGAGCTATTCCGACAATTCATGTCGGTGCTCATACAAGAGAAAACGAGAGTCGAGGAAGAACACATCTACCTCGACCCTCGTATCTCATTTCAGGAAATAGACAAGTATTTCCTTTCTGGCTGTGCCTGTGCCTTCTTCCAAGTGGCAACGGACGTTTACACTGACCTTCGTTACAATCAGGAAGAGTGGGATTAGTATCTTACTATCGAAACACGAAGCTATTTCTTTTCGCTAATTCTATCATTGACTTTGTGCCACGGCTCTTCCCATCCCAGAATGCGATAAGTGCATCTGAAATTTCTGCCATCTGAGCATTCCTGATAGGACCTGCCGCCCTTCCATGCTTATTCCAGTCGGCTGGATGAAGTTCGCATGAGAGCCCATGCTCTTTTGCGAACTGCTCACCTAAAGAGTCTGCTCCACTGACTATTATGACATTGTGAGTTTTTATCTTGTTCTGAAGATAATACTCACAACGTTCTTTTAGCAGTGGGTAGTCGTTGAATTTCGACATCCTGCAATTATCACTTTGAAGTCTTCCATTCTCTTTTTGACAAAACACAGGGTAAAAGGACTGCGGTATTTCTACTTTAGTTCAAACACTTCGTATTTTATTAGATATGAAAATCATCTTCAAATTCTGGGTCTAATCCAGCTCTAAGTTGTTTTTTTTATAAAGTCCCACCGTAGAGCGCCGCTTCTTTGCGTCTAATCCAGCTCTAAGTTGGTTTTCTTTATAAAGAGTATATTCTGCTCCTTTTTTATTTTGATCCATAGGTTCAATTGACCATTTTTCAATATATTCAACCAGCCCACTATTTATAATCTTATCTATACATCCTTTTTTATCTCCCCAAACTATATCCTCTACATAGGCAGTGTCCAAATGATGGTCATTTGGCCCTAATCCTAACAATATTCTACAAGCCGTTTTGAAAGCATCTGATTCTAATCCAATACTTCTTTGATTCCAATAGTATTCATAGTTGTAATCCGAAACAATAAGGTTTACCCCTTCTATATTCACAATTTTCATAGTCTTAATTTTTTATATACATTTACGAAACAGGTCTTTATCTTTTTCTTATAATATGAGAATCTTGCATGTGCAAATAAAGAGAGTCTAAAATCTCTTCACCTTCAAATTCCCATCGTCCGACATTCTTTTCCAAATCTGTGAGAATCCAATGGGTAGGCTTAACTACTCCTATTATATAGCCCAAGCTAATGACAAAACATATTCTGCTTTTTAGATAGTTCACAATTCAATCTTCAATACCTTCTTACGCATTCGCGTAAAATGTTAGAGGTCATGCATATAAGCTGATGTCATTTTCCCATTCTCTGATTTAACATCTATCTTAGCCCCCCTTTGTCCGTCTTGAAACATCTCTACACGAGACAATCCAGTTTGCGGACTAATACCAATCTTCGCCTCAACTACACTGCCAGACTTTTTAATAGCTGAAAACTTACCACTAATATAGTCCATGTAGGCTGCTTTTCCGTGTAATTCTTCAAAAACCCACATTGAACCATAAGTAAATTCATCAGAGAGCAAAGGTTCTATAATAGATGCATCTAATTTGTTCCATGCTTTTACATAAGCATAAACAAGCTCATCATGTGATAATTGAGTATTCATCCTTTTACTATCTTTTTTAGTTAGCATTTGTTTAATGACTTTATATACATTCATATTATTTCCTTTTAGGTTTTATACTGCGTAATCTTTTGTGGCAAATTTCCACCATTTCATTCACGCTTGGAAGCGAGATTGTCTTACCCATTTCCGTAATACTGTAAGGAGAGCTTGGCGAAAGCAAATACTCATTATCTGCATTGTTGTAATTGTCAATGGCAGACTTGTAATATTTGATGGCATTATCAAAATCGCCTTTATTATAAAATCTTTCGGCCAACAGATAATGATTCCCAACGTTTAGAATATCGTACATGGCATAATTGTATTTTTATTATTTGCAAATATAGTAAATTTTAACAACGCTCCTTTGTTTGACTAACATTTATTTTAGATAATTGTCTAAAAAGGTGGATTACTCTGTCTTTTCACTCCCAAAAGTACCTCGGTATCTTTGCTTCATGAACAAGCAAGTCACCGAACAACAATCCATCGAGCAGCGCCAAAAATACGTCTCTGCTTTCAACGACACAATGCTCAAAATATGGCGTGAGCAAATGACACTCCTCGGTGTAATCGACACCGGACGTTTGCTTCACAGTCCCAAGTCCCTCCCTGTAAGAGCGGACGGACGGTTTATCGAGCTCGGACTGTCACAGTCCTTCCTCGAATATGGCCTTTGGCAGAACTTCGGTACGGGTAAAGAGATTCCTCGTGGAAACAAGGGCGACATCGGACGTGAACGCAAGCGCAAGAAGAAGCCCTGGTTCAGCCGTAAGTACTACGCTTCCGTCATGAATCTCCGTGACTTCCTCTCCGACAACATCGCTCACGAGTTCGTCGGTGTTGTCGCCCAGGCACTTGATGACAAGTATGTGCGCTATAATCACTAACAATGTCTTTTCTCCATCTAAAAGTCAGCCATACCTTTGCTAAAAACAAGCAAAAGTATGGCTGACATTTCATCTATCACATCTCTCATCACCTCATTTCGCAGCGAGACGCGCGAAGAGGCTATAACGCCCGAAGTTCTTGGCGCATTGTTGCAGAAAATCGCTGACCTTTTGGCCAAAGCTGCCCTGCAGACGGACATGAATCGCCTTGACAATTGGCGCTCGGCTCTTGGACGCATCGGCTATGTGCTGACATCGCTCACCATCGGTTCGGACGACCGCAACAACGTGTATTTCACGTTGGGAAAGGCGAACCTCTCTACTGGCATCAATCAAATTGCAAACAATTCCATTCTCATACGTCAAGCCACTACCGAGCGTGCCGGTGTCATGCGTGCGCAGCAGGTGCAGGACTTGAACAAATGCAAGTCCGAGCTATCTTCGTGTATCGCTTCTGTGGCTAAGGCGCAGGAGGCTCTTGTGAATTTTCAAAAGGCTACTCAGAGTCTGAGCCTGCGCATTTCAAAGAACAACAATGAAATCGGAAACAACGCTAAAAGCATACAAGTTCTTCAATCTGACCTCAAATCGCTTGCGTCGCAGATAAAATCGTCGCAAGCTGACATTCAGAAGTTTGCCACGATGAAACAGGCTACGCAGATGCACATTGAATGTATCATCACTAACAGCACTCTCGTGATACAGGAGGCCTACCGTTATATCCGGCAAGGGCTTACACCAGTCATTTTCCGACACACGGTGCGCACAAGTCGCAAGCAGAAGGATGAAAACGGTGTGCGTGAGTATCTTCCACGGCGACGTGGCTGGAACCGCTTTTATGACGACCGAAAGATTAGTGTGAATAATGGCGACGAGATTTCTTTCCGTCTGGATAAGGAGGGCGACCCGGACGATGGCAAGTATTTTACGAAGCCTAATGTGTTGTTCAGCGACTGCCGTGCTATCATCGACCCCGAAACGCAACAGCTTTTGGAAGTCCGCATTTACTTTGGCAAACGCTCCTATAACATTCTTGGCATCAACCGACATTTCCGCTTCGCCATCGGATTTTACAAGAAGTCTAAAGATTATGGTCCGTTCCAGTTCGGTGAACTCCGAACTAACCTCGCTGAGTTCAAGGTTATCGCAAGGGCTGATACATTAGATAGTAGCAACAATTACGAACTCACCTTCATTTTCAGTATGTAAACGAAAAGAGCCATGGTTTCTCCGCAAGGAGGCCACCACAGCTCGGATGCAAAATGGTGTTCGCGACACCACGCTGCCAAAGAGCAATGGTTCAATCGACCACAACTCAATCGCAAAGATAACCACATCATATTAACTCTCAAAAGACAATTTATTATGACAAAAGAAACTAAGGAAAACGTGCAGATTGTATCTGCCATAGCTATGCTAATCGGAGGATTCCTCCTCGCTGTCGCAGGATTCATCGTACCGCCCACCGGACAAATACACGAGTCTGTCCTGGGCGTATTCGCAGAGTGTCTTATCTATGCCGGATCTATCTTCGGTGTCACTATCTACATACAGACTAAGTATGCAGAACTACGCTCGTACCTCGACGACAAGCTGAAACGGAAGGAGGAGAAGGATGCGCAAGATTGATCTCATCATCGTCCATTGCTCTGCCACGCCTGAAGGCAAGGACTTCACCACGGCTGATATCGACCGCTGGCACCGGCAGCGAGGCTTTGCCTCCATCGGATATCACTTCGTAATCTACCGCGACGGCTCTGTGCATCATGGCAGACCGCTCGCACAAGTGGGAGCGCACTGCCAAGGACACAACGCCAATTCCATAGGAATCTGCTATATCGGTGGTTTGACCGCCGACGGCAAACACCCGAAGGACTCTCGCACGGAAGAGCAGAAGTCCGCATTGGTGGCACTTCTTCGTAAACTCAGAGTGCAGTTCCCAAATACCAAAATCCGAGGACATCGCGACTTCACTGCCAAAGCGTGCCCATCATTTGATGCCACTACTGAATATGCCAACATCTAAACCCAACGATATGAAACATATCCTAATCCTTATTCTTTGTGCATTTGTACTGGCGTGCAAGAGCACAAAGACAGCATCGTCCTCCAATGAAAGTGAGCGAAACGCCGTTTCGCAAGCTCAATGGCGATACGCTCAGAATCTTTCATTCAGTTCCCTACAGAGGCTTACCGCCCTTTCATTCGATAGCTGCGTCTTCACATTCGGGGGTGTCGACACGTCGGCAACCCATCAATGTTCCGCCATCAGCAATCCATCGGGCAAGCCCCTGTTCAATGACAAGGCAAAGCCTCCATCTTATCACGGCAAGCCGTCAGCAATAAGTCACGGCAAGCCGTCCTCTCTCAGGCTCTACGGACTTCACCTTTCCCAAGAGGAAAAGGAGGAGTCCGCAGCTGCACAGCAGGTGGAAGACAGCATCGCAATATCGAAGCAGTCTTCATCCGACAAGTCGCAGGAAATCATCAAGTCAAGGTCTTCTGTTCCCTTCACGGCAAAGCTCGCTATTGCCGTCCTGATGATGATAACGGCAGTAGCCGTCATTTTCTTTATCCGTCGCTATCTCGCCGGCAGACGACGACACTTCGGTCACAGGCTCCCGAATTCATTGCCAGGCAGCTCCGGCGGTGCATTGTTCGGTGGCGAGGACAAGCCATTGCATGGCTAAGTGAAATTGTGGGGTGTTCCATTGCGTTCCGTCGCTTTGGGCTTCTGTTGCAAAATAAGTATGCCACTTCCCTGATCCGTACCATGTCTCTTTTTCTCGGATGTGAGGAGGACAAATCGCCTGAAGTCGAATAGTCCTCCATACATTCGAGAAAAGTGCAAGCACACAAGTCACGGTACGGGGTAAGCAACATACACATTTCTCCACGTCAGCCCAAAGCCCCTCCACTTCATTACACGCCCCACAATTTCACGGCTACGCCAGTCCTCGCCACCGAACAATGCACCACCTACGCACATGATTGACGCATCACCCAGCCAAGCAACGCTTGCAGCGAGCTTGTCTGACCTCCTCGTCAATCATCAACACGCAAGCGTCATCCGTCTTCCACGTCATTTCATTCCGTCATTCTTCTCAACATCTGCGATGTCATTTGTTTTTTTAGCACATCGAAGATGTCTATCTATCATCATCAAAGGTGAAAAGTGTTGCACACCCTTCACCTTTCTTAATAGGTACGGACACACGCTCCATTGCATTGCGCATAAGTCCGTGCAGCTGCGCTCAATCCCTTTCATTTCGCTTCGCTCAATCTTCTCTTCTCCAACCGAAAGGCAGTGGCTCTCCACTCCAGTAGCCGTCCGTTATGCGCCACATCCTTTCGTACACTGTTGCGAAAGGATATTGCGCTACATTCCATTACGTTATCATTCCGGAGTTTCTCTATGACTCTGCGAGCCATGGAGAAGTCCTACATTACCACTTCATTACATTCCACTTCATACCCATTCGCTTCGGGTAAGGCTGAGCCTTCTGTTTCCTATAAGGCGATGCCTTCATGGTTTGGTAAAGCTGCGCTTTCTATTGTCTGTCAATGCGAGAAAGCCGTCTGACTAATGGCAATCAAGATTGCTATAAGTCTGACAGCACTCTCGCTTATTCAAATAGGTATGGCAGAGGTATGGGATAGAAAAGGTAGTGCGCCTAATGTCGGGCAAGACCGACAGGCTCATTACCTTTTTATCCCTCACCACTGCCGCATTACCGCCCGATGGGTCGGGCGTGGCGTGTCGCTCGTTTGGTGTGATGGGCGGTGGTTCAGTAGCACGAAAGAGCGCAGTATGAAGCCGAAACCCTCGCTTTTTCTCGCATATATTGCAACATCCGCAAGCCATTGATGCCCATCCGATACCCAATAGCCTTTTGTGGTACGGCAAGACCCTCGGTTTGCTCGGCTTGGAGGCTTAAAGTGCCGAAAATAGAGCGTTTGACGCATCCGAAACCCTATATCGTGCCGAAACCTTTTGCTTGTTTCAGCCTTATTTGCTCAAGGCGAAACCCTATGTCGTGCCGAAAACTCGGTGTTCTTCCGAAACCTTTTGCTTGTTTCTGCCTTATTTGTTCAAGTCGAAACCCTTGTTTTTCGTGGAACTTGGAGCGGTTGTGCATCAGCGTTAAACCTCGGCTCGCTTTCGTCATCAGCGAAACTTGCAAGCCTTTTTCGTCACTTTCTGCCTTTTCGCCTTTTAGCGCAACTAAGGCGGTTTTGCGAGTGTGAGAAACTAAATATTAACATTTGTTTACATATTCCGCAAAGGTCGGGCGGTCGTAGCCGTCAGCAAGGACAGGGCGGTCGGGGGGTCTTTATCAAGACGGTTTAAGGGAAAATCCCTTAACAATCCCTTAACGGCTTGATACACAAGCCTTTCGTTTTTCTATCGCTTAATTTTCGTCGGCTTTTGTCGGCGCCAGCGTGCCTAAATCGGGCGAAACTGCCTTATTTCTCGTCTTTTGAGTGGTGTTTGAGCGGTGTTATTTTTGCGTATCATTAAACCAATAAAATTGAAAGACGTATGTCGAATATAAACACCAATGCGACCGTTACGCTCACTGTAAACGGAAAACAGGCGGAAGATATGCTCCTGAAACTGAAATCTCAGGCTGCAAACCTCGAAAAAGCCATTGAGAAAGCGGCTGCAGCAGGAAATAAACAGCAGCTCACGAAGCTAAAGCGTGAACTGAAGGAAACTAATCGCCAAATCTCGCAGATTGAAAATTCTGCAAAAGGGGTCGAGCATGTTCTGCAACGACTCGATGAAACTTCGCCAAAGGAACTGAACCGAACATTGGCACAGCTGAAACGAAACCTTAATGGGCTTGAACGGGGAAGCGAAGAGTGGAACAGACAATGTGAGGCGATAAAGCGTGTAAAGGCGGAGATTGCCAAAGTGAACTCACAGTTGCGAGAGAATGAGAGTCTGTGGGAACGGATGAACCGAAAGTTGAACGACTGGCAGACGGCTCTTGCCGGCATTGCTGCTGCCATCACGGGTATCATCATGGCAGGACGCTCGGCGGTGAACGCTTTTGCGGATATGGACCAGGAGATGGCGAATGTGCGCAAGTTTACCGGAATGAACGCTGCGCAGGTGGAGCAGCTGAATGAGGACTTCCAGAAGATTGACACCAGAACAGGACGTGAGGAGTTGAACAAATTGGCGCAGGAGGCGGGACGATTGGGCAAAACATCGCAGGAGGATGTCTTGGGCTTCGTGAAAGCTGCCGACCAAATCAATGTGGCTTTGGACGACCTCGGTGATGGGGCTACGCTGACTCTTTCAAAATTGACAAACATCTTCGGTGACGAGGAACGCCTCGGCACGGAGAAGGCTCTGCTTGCCGTGGGTTCTGTGATTAATGAGCTGTCGCAGAACTGCACGGCTTCTGCTCCTTATCTCGCAAACTTTACACAGCGAATGGCTGGCGTGGGTGCACAGGCGAAGATGACTATCCCGGAAATCATGGGCTTCGCTGCGGTGCTGGATAGCCAGGGACAGGCGGTGGAGATGTCGGCAACTGCTGTTTCAAAAGTCATTATGGATATGTTCAAGGAGAACGACAAAATCATCAAGGCTACGGGACTTAATGCGAAGGAGTTTAACGAAACGCTGAAGAAGAGCACTAACGAGGGACTGCTGATGTTGCTGGATCGTCTTCACGAATTGGGCAACATCGACGTACTGGCTCCAGTCTTCAAGGATATGGGCGAGAATGGTGCCCGTGCTGCCCAGGTGATCTCTGCTCTTGCTGGCAACCTCGATATGGTGCGGTGGGAGCAGGAGGAAGCTACTAAGGCGTTTGCGGAGGGTACGTCTGTCACGAATGAGTTTAATGTGCAGAACAGTACGGTGCAAGCAGGACTTGACAAGGCTCGCAAGGGTGTGACGGAGATGGCGGTGGCACTCGGTGAGCAGCTGCAGCCTATAATGAAGCATGTCATCTCTTCCACCACGTTGTTGTTGAAGTTCATGTCTACTTCTATCACGTTCATCAAGGAGAACGCTTTTACTTTGGCTTCGCTGACTGCTGCTTTCATTGCCTATAAGATTGCGGTGAACGCTTCGAACATCGCTTTCAAGGCGCATTATGCGTGGCTTGTTATTTCCAAGGCTGCGACTACGGCATACAAGACTACGGTCGCCACATTGCACGCAGCACACCTTTTGTTGCAGATGGGTCTCGCCAAACTGCAGGGCAATTGGGTGCGCCAGTCGTGGCTGATGTCGGACCTCAAAAAGCAGGGTGCTCTTCTTGCATCGGGCTATGGTGCGATAGCTGCCGGAGCCATCGCTCTCGGAGCGGTCTTGTATAAGCTGTACAAGAAGATGACGGAGGTGTCGCAAGCAGAAAAGGACTTGCAGGAGATACGCAAGCGTGGGCAGGAGGGCATCATCGACGAGAAGAACAAGATTGATGCGCTTATTGCGGTGGCTCGCGATGAAACGCAGTCGCTGAAGGACAGACACACGGCAATTGATGCGCTCAACAAGATTATCCCAAACTATAATGCCCAGTTGGATGATACCACGGGCAAGTATAAGGAGAACAAGAAGGCTCTTGATGATTACTTGAAGTCGTTGACTCGCAAGTATGAGATTGAGGGTGCTAAGGATAAGTTGCGTGATATCGGAAAGCAGCGTGTCGACCTTAATCTGGAAAAGCAGAGGCAGGAGCGTGTCGTGGCCATGGATGAGATGGAGGCAAGGACGGAAACGGTTATGCCTGGTCAGGAGGGAAAGGTGGTGCAGTTGGGTGTCAACTCGTTGCGTGCCTCTAACAGACGTGCGCTTGCCAAGACGAAGGAGGACCTGGCGGAGCTTGACCAGCGTGAGGCGAACATCTTAGGCATATATGGCGAAGACATCAAGAAGGAGGCACTCAATGACGCGAAGAAAGAACAGAAGCAGGAACAGCAGACGCAGAACCCTCCATACACGCCTCCTAAGACGGACAAGAAAACGAAGACTGAGGATGTGCTGAAACCGCAGAAGGACTGGAAGACCAGGGAGCAGGCTATCAACCGCATTGCGTATGCCAAAGGTGAGAAGGACTTCGAGGAGTACACGAACCGCATGACGGAAATTGATATCGAGTATAATCAGAAGGTCATGGCGAACAAAAAGGCATCGACGGAGCAGAAGATGGAGGCTGAAGCATCATACTATGAGGCGAAGAAGAAGCTCACTGATGACAAGAACACGCAATCGGCGAAGCAGGAGAACGACTATTACAATGAGCTTGTTGCTACGGAGAAACAGCGGTACATTGATGGTAAGGTCGACCAAAAAACGTTTGATGATGCGCTTGAACTCATGGAGTTGGAGCATCTGCGCCGTTTGACGAAGGTCTACACGGACGGTTCTAAGGAACAGCTGCAAGCGCAGAAGAATTATCAGAATAAGCTCGTTGAAAACCAAAAGCGTAATCAGAAGACCGTCGAGGACAACGAGAAGAAGCATCAGAAGGAGCTTGCCAAAATTAAAGAGGACTACTTCGGGGATAACAAGTCAGAGAAGAAAGAAAAGTATGATAAGGACTCTTCCGCTTTGGATGAAGTATATGCCCAGGAGATAAAGGCTGCTGGCGACGATGCTAAGGAGAAGTTGCGTATCGAGGAAGCGTATCAAAAGGCAAAGGTGGCACTGGCGAAGAAGTACGGCCAGGAGTACAACGACACGAGCAAGAACTTTCTCGAAAACATGACGGAGGACATCACGGAGTGGCTGAACTCGGACCTCGGACAGGCGGTGCAAGGCTCTTTTGACACGCTGACATCGGGCATGTCGTCGATATTTTCGGGTATGACTTCGCTCATTCAGGCGGAACTGGAGATACAGACTGCTGCCATCGAGAAGCGGTATGACAAGGAGATATCGCAAGCGGAGGGCAACAACTACAAGGTGAAGAAGCTCGAAGAGCAGAAGCAGAAGGAGCTGGCAAAGAAAAAGAACGAGGCGAACAAAAAGATGTTTGCCATGCAGGTCATTCAAGCGGTGGCGCAGACGGCACAGAATGCCATATCGGCGTATGGCTCGGCAGCGGCAATTCCGCTTGTGGGTTATATCCTGGCACCAGTGGCTGCTGCAATGGCGGTGGCAGCAGGAGCAATTCAGATTGCTGCAATCAAAAAGCAGCAGCAAGCGAGTGAAAGCCAGGGCTATGCAAAGGGTGGCTTCACTCCAAAAGGCTCCAAGTTCCAAGAGGTGGGCGTGGTTCATGCCGGGGAATGGGTGGCGTCGCAGGAGATGCTTGCCAACCCGGTTGCGCGTCCTATCATCAACGCCCTGGACTATGCGCAGCGGACTAACACCATCGGATCCTTACGAGCCGATGATGTGAGTCGGACTATTGCGCCAGTAGCATATAGCACGCCACAACAGCAACAGCCTATCATCGTGCAGCAGCAGTCGGACGGACTGGCTACGGCTGCAATCGTGCAGAACACAAAGGCTATGCAGAGTTATGCTGATACGATGAAGCAGTTGGAGAAGCGATTGAGCGAGCCTTTCGTCACGGTGAACACGGTCACGGGGGACACTGGCATCAAGCAAGCGCAGGACGAGTATAGTATTTTAATGAGAAACAAGACTCCTAAATCAAGACGTAAGTAATATGGAAATAATAATCAATGGCAAACAAGCCTATCTGAAGAAGAACACTTCGTTTGACTTCATCTTCGAGAACCGTCTGTTTACGGGTAGCGACAGCTACACCTTGACAATTACGTTTCCACTAAAGGGATGCGCCCGAAATATAGCCATCTTCGGGCACATCCACAGAGCGGATGTTATCAAGTCGAAGGTGGTGTTTGACTGCGACATACGTGATGGTGCATTTATGAAGTCTGGCTCCATCACAATAACGGAAATATCGGACGTAGAAGTAAAAACGCAATTCCTGGAGGGACGCAGTGAGCAGAACTTTAACGAAACGTTTGACGATATCTATCTCAATGAAATGGATTTGGGATATCCTACCAAGCGCGATAATCTTATAGCAGCAGAAGCGTTCAAACCATATCCAACGAACAACTGGGTGCCGTTGCCGTGGGTAAACAACTATTCCGGCAATCTGCAGAATGCTGTTACCACATCCGTCCATTTCATCACTGGCTTCGAGAATGTCAAAAGTACTCTTTCGTTCCAGCCATACTTATTGTATATCTTGAAGCGTATTTGTTCGCAATTGGGGTATGAGGCGAACTTTGCTGAACTGGAGCAATCGCAATATAAATATCTCTTGATTTGCAATACGCTTCCGGCTGCATGGGCTGCGTGGAACTTTGCCATTGCATTGCCTCATTGGACATTGAACGAGTTTTTTGAGCATCTTGAAAACTTCCTTTTCGGAGATTTTGATATCAACCATAAGGCTAAGCGCATCGAATTCCATTTCTCTAATAGTCTTGCAAAATCGGCAGGAGAGGTAATCTTAAACAAGGTCTTGGACTCTTACACAACAGAGGTGTCGCAAGAAGATGAAAGCAAGTACATCGCTTCGGCTAACTTGAAATACGCTGATAATGATGCGCTTCTGTGGTCATATTACTCGTGCGACTGGTTTATAAGAGCCAACAAGTCAAAGGCTTTGGTCTATGATACATTTCGGGAATTGATTGACAAGGCAATGACGTTGAAGATTAGCGGTTATTACAAGTCTACGGGGCATAGCGGACATGGATACAGCGAGTCTTTCAGCCGTGGCTATCCAGTTGGAAGTGACGGAAACAGACTGTTTTATTGCAAGGAGATTGATACCTATTTTATAATGTACTGCTACAAATCAGAATTTGTCAGCAAGCATAATGGCATGAAGTGGTACAAGTATTATAACCGTCTGATGCCTGTAAATCAGTTCGGAGATTATTTTGTTGATAATGATGCTGACGATATTGAACTGAAAATCGTTCCTGCATGGATAGAGGGTACTGACGACAAGTATGGCAATTGTATGTTTCTCGACTGCGGAGAGTTGGGCAGTAGAGAAACATGGACTATATCGGAAGACGGTACAGGCTCTTCCGGCTCTGCATCGTCTGGCATCTACATAGGACAAAGACCGAACAATGAAGGGCAATTATCATCGGTACGCTATCACGATGATGTCGACTATGATGCCGGAGACTTGGCACAAGGCACTGCAAGCTATGTGATTGGCAAAGGAGAAACTGAGAAGTCATCTGCATACTTTGATGTTATATATGTCGGCTTTTGGAGTGGACATTATCTTTTCGGCGGTAATCAGCCACATCCTATAATAGATAAGGTGGAGGTTACTGACTCGTTTGGGTATAACAGAACTCAATTCACCTTGCGATTGAAAGACGGCATAGCCAATTCTATGCGCTTGTCAATGCACAAGATTGACGGAAAGCAGAAGTTCCATTTCTCTTTCCTCTCTGACACAATACCTAATCCTCGTGCATTGTTCTACATACGTGGACAGAGGTATATATGCGAAAAAATAACTGCCACCTTCCATGAGTCGGGAAAGTCGCAGTTACTAAAGGGAATATTCTATCGTGTCTTAGCTGATTGAACGCTGCAAGGCTGTGGCATGGCGCTCGATGGTGGTGCGCAGCACCTTGGCATAAATCTGTGTGGTCTTGATGTCCTGGTGCCCAAGCATACGAGCCACATTCTCTATAGGCACGTCGTGAGCCAATGCCATTGTAGCGAAGGAGTGGCGGGCAACGTGGAAAGTCAACTTCTGCCTGAAGTGCAGCTCCATCTGTATCACATGAAGGTAGTCGTTGGCTTTCTGATTGCTTATCTTAGGCAGTTGGTAGTCGTACTTCTCAAGCACCTTCATCGCAGGAGAGAGGATAGGCGTGAAGAACTTCGTTTCAGTCTTGATACGGCTGCCATCGATGTAGTACATCTTGCCTTCCTTCTTCGTCATGCTCTCGAAGTCGAAGGTCTGTGTGTCGCAGAACGACAGACCAGTGTAGGCTGCGAAGATGAAGAGGTCGCGCACCCTGGCAAGTTTGCCCTCGAACTTGTAGTTGCGCATGAGCTTCAGTTCAAGTTCGGTGAGCGGTTCACGTTCACGGCACTTGCCTCGCTTCAACGTCACCACTTGATAAGGATCCTGTGGAATTTCGCCCATCTGATAAAGTTGGCGAACCCACTTGTGGATTTTCTTGTGGTAGCCGTAACACGTCACATCGGTACGGGTGCCATCATGCAGCCAGTTGTCAAAGGCGATGATGTTCTTCGGAGTCAAGTCGCCATAGGTGTTGAGTTTACCGAATGTGCGCACGGTTTCAATGGCACAAATCTTGTGCTTGCGTGTACCTTCGCGTAAATCTTCTGCATCGAGAGCCAGTTCCATATAAGTAAGGAAACTCTTCTTTGAGTTGTCCGGCTCCTTAGTTTTCTCCTCTTCCTTCTTTTGCATGACCTCCTCGCCATAGAAGTGAAGATTGAAATTGTCCATGGTCATTTCCTCGTCAAGGACATCCATAGCCGTGACAATCTTCTTACACTTGCGGAGCAGCTGCGTCACCTCTTCTGATGCAGCCAATGTTTCCCACTCGTCAGGTGAAGCCATGCCCATAGGGAAGTACTTACGCTCGTTTCTTCCCAGATACACTCTCACCTCCACATAACCTTTGCCACGTTTAGCAGCAAGTTTTCTTCTGTCATAAATGACGTCAACAAATTGTTTTTCCATTTTCCTTGCGGATTTAGACGGCTTCATTGAGCATGGAGGCGAGAAAGGGAGAACACGATTTATAAATCTTTAATGTGAAAAATCATTAAAAACAATAGATTTCGGGTTATTTAGCTGATTTGTAACGCAAGCTCTCAAAATGTGTAACGCACTTTTGCGTAACGTGTAACGCAATGTGTAACGCATTTTTGGCTCTTCGTGTCACATTATGTCCTCTTCTGTACTCATAGCGGAATTCCACCGTGATGTTAGACAATAATGTTAACCTCTAAATAACCTAATATAGAAAATAGATTTCCCACTGAAAATCAGCCTATTATACGCGAAAAGAGGACTTTACGTTATGTAAAAGTCCTCTTTCTTTCAATTTGAAATTTTGTTTCTTAGTGACTCGCATGGGGCTCGAACCCATGACCCCAACATTAAAAGTGTTGTGCTCTACCAACTGAGCTAGCGAGTCTCCGTATTAGCTTTATATTTCAAAAGCGAGTGCAAAGGTAGTGGTTTTTTATAAATTACGCAAATATTTTGTTTGTTTTTTACGCTTTCCACTTCTTTTTCCTCTATTTCTGTTGGTTTTCTACTGCTGTAGGTGGGTCGTCGTCGTTCAGATGCTCCTTTGTGACGTAGCGTTGCCAGTAGGCTATAATGAGCGACGTGAGCGGCAGAGCAATAATCAGTCCGATGAAGCCGAGCAGTGCGCCCCACACCGAGAGCGAGAGCAGCAGTATGGCTGGGTTGAGGCCCATCGCCTTGCCCATAATCTTCGGCGTGACGTACATGTCGGTGATGATCTGCACCACGCAGAAGAGGCCGAACGCCAAGCCGAACACCATCCAGAAGTCCTGCCCCGTGTCGGCAGCCTTAAGCATGGCGAGGAAAGCTGTAGGAATGAGCGCGAAGGTGTGCAGATAAGGCACGAGGTCCATCACGCCGATGAGTATTCCGAGACCGATAGCCATAGGAAAGTCCATCAGGCTGAAGCCGATGCAGAACATCACGCCCATGCAGAGCGCCACTAAGCCCTGACCACGTATGTAGTTGTTCATCTCGCGCTCCACGTCCTGCGCCAGTTCTTGCCAGAACGGACGGTTCTTCTTCGGGAATATCTTAACCCAGCTCGTCGTGAGAAACTCGTAGTCGAGCAGTATGAAGAACGTGTAGAGCAGCGTGATACACGACGCTACGATAGACATCACGATGTTGGCAGTCTGTCCTATCACGGCGAAGAGCTTCGGCATCGTCGTCTTCAGCGTGTCGCTGAAGTCCTTGCTTTTGAAGAAGCGCTCCAGTGTCTCCTGGTTGTTTATGGCCCAGTCTTTCGCCATGCGCGAGAAGTCGTTGGTGTGCGTTGTCTGGTGCAGCCAGTGGAGGATGAACTCGTACAGTTTCTGGAACTGGCTCACCATCGGCGGCACGATGAAGTAGACAAGCAGTCCGATTACGGACAGAATGGCGAGCATGGCGATGATGATAGCCAGGGCGCGCACCTTCACGTGCATGCGATACTGTATGAACTTCACCATCGGGTAGAGCAGATATGCCAGGAACCACGCGATGAAGAAGGGCAGCAGCACGTTGCTCAGATAGTTGGTGATGGCGAAGACGGCCACGGTTATGCCGCCGACGGCTGTCCAGCGCATCACTTTGTCGAATGTAATCTTTTGTTCGTTCATATTATTGTTCCATTGCTTTCTTGTAGCACTCGCGGCAGAGCGGCTCATACTCGGCCTGTTCGCCGATGAGCACCTGGTTCTGGTCGTGCACAAGACGATGACTCACGTAGGCGAGCGCTCCGCACTTCACGCAGATGGCGTGCACCTTCGTCACTTCGTCGGCTACGGCACAAAGAGCCGGTATCGGGCCGAAGGGAGTGCATTGAAAGTCCATGTCAAGGCCGGCTATTATCACGCGCACGCCGTTGTTGGCAAGCTGGTTGCACACCGCTACGAGGTCCATGCCGAAGAACTGCGCCTCGTCTATGCCCACCACGTCGAAGTCGTAACCGTCCGTGCTTGTGGTGTGACTGCTCAGGTAGTTCAGAATCTCGGCTGACGTGGAGAGCGGCACCGACATTACGGAGTTGCGGTCATGGCTCACCACCTCCTCCTCAGAATAGCGCGTGTCTATCTGCGGCTTGAATATAACAACTCTTTGGCGAGCGAAGGTTGCTCGCTTTATGCGGCGTATTAGCTCCTCGGTCTTGCCCGAGAACATCGAACCGCACACTACTTCAATTCTTCCTTGGCGAGACTTCTCGCCCTCTAAATTTGCTTTCATTGTGAGTACAAATTTACGAATACGTTTTAAAAATTGCAAAGAAACGACATGTTTTTTTGCCGTTCTTGATTAATATAACTATATTTGCCCACAATATGGGTATATTATATATTGTGCCTACTCCGGTGGGCAATATGGAAGACATGACGATGCGTGCCATCCGCATATTGAAAGAGGCAGATCTGGTGCTTGCCGAGGACACTCGCACATCGGGCATTCTGCTTCAGCATTTCGATATAAAGAACCGGCTGATGTCGCATCACAAGTTCAACGAACACGGCACAACGGCATCCGTAGTCGAACGTCTGAAGGCTGGCGAGACGATAGCGCTCATCAGCGATGCCGGCACGCCCGGAATCAGCGACCCCGGCTTCTTTCTCGCTCGCGAGGCGGCTAAAGCCGGCATCACGGTGCAGTGTCTGCCCGGCGCTACGGCGTTCGTCCCGGCTATCGTAAGCTCGGGTCTGCCGTGCGACCGCTTCTGCTTCGAGGGATTCCTGCCGCAGAAGAAAGGCCGCCAGACGTTGCTGCAGTCGCTGCAGACCGAGACGCGCACGATGATATTCTACGAGTCGCCTTACCGACTGGTGAAGACGCTCGAGCAGTTTGCCGAGTTCTTCGGCGTAGACCGTCAGGCGAGCGTCTGCCGCGAGATATCCAAGCTGCATGAGGAGAGCGTGCGCGGCACGCTGGCTGAGATAATAGACCACTTCAAGCAGACCGAGCCGCGCGGCGAGATCGTAGTTGTGGTGGCTGGCTGCGCCGGCGTTGACATCTCGGCACGCAAGGCGCTCAAGGAGCAGGCTAAGGAGAAGAAGCCGAAGCTGAGCAACAAGGAACGTTATGCTATGCGCGAAGCGGCACCTGCAGAGTTCAAGAAGAAGAAATTCAGAGACGAATAATAAAAAAACAAAACGATATGAAGAAACTATCTTTAGTATTATTATCCGTGGTGTTGCTATCAGTGACATCATGCGATTTAATTAGCAAGTCAAAAGAAGGTAACGCACCTAACGTAGAGCAGACCGACTCGCTCCAGCGAATCATCTCGCAGAAGGACAACGAGATTAACGACATGATGGAGACATTCAACCAGATTCAGATTGGTCTGCGCGAGATAGGCGAGGCTGAGAACCGCGTCACCGTAGCACAGACTGGCGAGGGAGCAAGCAGCCGCAAGCAAATGCTCGAGGACGTTCGCTTCATCTCGTCTACAATGCAGCAGAACCGCGCTTTGCTCGAGAAACTCCGCCAGCAGTTGCGCGAGTCGAGCATCAAGGGCGACCAACTGCGCCGCACTATCGACGAACTCGTAGCGCAGATCAACGACAAGGAACAGCAGCTGCAGCAGTTGCGCGCCGAACTCGACGCTAAGAACATACACATCGCCGACCTCGACAAGACCATCACCGGCCTTAACGACAACGTATCGTCGCTGCAGGAGGAGTCGTCGAAGAAGACCGAGACTATCAACGACCAGGACGCACAGCTCAACACCGCATGGTTCGCGTTCGGCACAAAGAGAGAACTGAAGGATCAGCGCATCATCGACGGATCAAAGGTGCTGCAGTCGAACTTCAACAAGAGCTACTTCACAAAGATCGACATCCGCGTGCAGAAGGAGATAAAGCTCTACTCTAAGTCGGCTAAGATTCTCACTATGCACCCCTCAAGCTCTTACACCTTGCAGCAGGATGCCAACAAGCAGTACGTTCTGCGCATCAGCAATCCGCAGATCTTCTGGTCTACCAGCAAGTATCTCGTAATTCAGGTTAAGAAGTAATTGCGCACGAATCATTATACAGACGACAAATGCGCATAGGTGTAATCGTAGCAATGGACAAGGAGTTTGCACAGCTGCAGACTCTTGCGTCCGACAAGAAGGAACAGACCGTTGCGGGCCGCACTTTCGTTGTGGCCCGCATCGGTGAGAACGAAATTGTAATGCAGAAGTGCGGCATCGGAAAGGTGAACGCAGCGGTGGGAGCGTCGGAGATGATTGCGGCGTTCCATCCCGACCTGGTCATCTCTACCGGCGTGGCTGGCGGTGCCGACACGAGTCTCGAGGTTTGCGAGGTGGTGGTGAGCACGGCTTGCTGCTACCACGACGTTTATTGCGGCGATGAGTGCGCAATGGGTCAGGTGCTCGGCATGCCCGAACGCTTCGAGAGCGACGCCGCTCTCGTTGAGAAGGCCACATCGCTCAACTGCCACACGCAGGTTCACGCCGGACTCATCGTCACCGGCGACTGGTTTGTCAACTCTCGCGAGAAGATGCAGCAGATTCTCGACGACTTCCCAACGGCAATGGCTGTAGACATGGAGAGCTGCTCTATAGCGCAGACCTGCCATATCTATAACACGCCGTTCGTCAGTTTCCGCATCATCAGCGATATTCCGCTCAAAGACCACAAGGCACAGATGTACTACGACTTCTGGGAACGTATGGCTGAAGGATCGTTCGAAGTGACGAAGGCGTTCCTTGAAAGAGTATAAAAGCCCCTCCCAACCCTCCCCGTCGGGGAGGGCTTAGGATTGTTTAGAAAAGAATACCCTCGGCTTAGGCGCTCCTTCCCCTCGGCTTAGAAAGGCCTAAGAAGGCTTAGCTAGGCTTAGACGCCGCCTTCCCCTCGGCATCGACGCAGCTTAAAACAATAAAAAAGACAATGAAAAAAATACCAAGTTTCACAATAAACCACAACACCCTCTTGCGCGGCATCTACGTTTCGCGCAAAGACTCAGTAGGTGGCGACACCGTAACTACATTCGATATCCGCATGAAGGAGCCTAATCGTGAGCCGGCGTTGCATCCCGGCGCACTTCATACCATCGAGCATCTCGCTGCTACATATCTGCGCAACGATGCCGAGTGGAAGGACCGCATCGTGTATTGGGGCCCGATGGGCTGCCTCACGGGCAACTATCTGCTGATGCGTGGCGACCTTGAGCCGCGCGACATCGTAGACCTCATGCGCCGCACGTTCCGCTTCGTGGCAGACTTTGAGGGCGAGATACCGGGTGCCGAGCCGCAGGACTGCGGCAACTGGCTGCTTCACGACCTGCCGATGGCACGTTGGGAGTCGCACAAATACTGCGAGGAGGTGCTCGACGTAATCACCGACGCCAATATGGTGTATCCGCAGAAGTAGAGAAAACGAGAATATCTATATATTTAATAGGTATAAACTTGTAAAAAACAAGTGTTGACAAGAAAAAGTTAGCAAAATATTTTGCCGAACCACCGAAATTGCTTACCTTTGCACCGCTTTACAAAAGCACGGGATGTAGCGCAGTTGGTTAGCGCACGCGTCTGGGGGGCGTGAGGTCGCAAGTTCGAGTCTTGTCATCCCGACCTGATACGGGGTAGAATGTTCAACATTCTACCCCGTATTTTTGTATCTGTAGGAGGAGATTGTGTCAAAACTTTGTAACTGTTGATTATCCGTAGCGGAGGTCTCTGGCCTCCGCAGCACCAAGTCTGTAGAGTAAAAACCGTAAATGTTCCTAACACATGAAATCGTTATAACACTAACGATTAAGTACGTGAAAAAATCCTCCATATCTGCCAGCATTGCCGTAACCTGCACATTATTAATGCAATAATGGCTGGTAGATATCACGCAAAAAAGCGATATCTACCAGCCAATCTGCCAGCTTCGGTTCTTGCGGTTTATCGCAAGCTGCTTGGGTTTATATCAAATTCGTCCTTGAAGCACTTGTTGAAGTACGAGGGAGAGGTGAAGCCTACCTCGTATGCAATCTCGGAAACACTCTTTTCGGTCTTTTCCAGCAGCTGACGAGCCTTGGTGAGTCGCGCCTTGCGCATCAGTTCCACCGGCGTCTGACCCGTCAGAGCCTTCACCTTTCTATATAGCTGCACGCGCGAGAGTCCTATCTCTTCGCCCAATCGCTCCACCGAGAAGTCGCTGTCGCCGAGATTCTCCTGGATAGCTGAGCGCAGTCTGCCCACGAACGACTTGTCGGCTGCGTTCAGTTTCTCTTCTTCCTCCGCCTCCTGCTTGTCGCCGGCGAACACCGACCGCAGCATTACGCGCGAACGCATCAGGTTTTCGATGCGCGAGAGCAGCACCTGACCCGAGAACGGCTTCGTGATATACGAGTCGGCGCCCGTGTCGTAGCCCTCCTTGCGCTGTTCCGAGAGCGAGCGTGCCGTGAGCAGCACCACCGGAATATGGCTCGTTGCGGTGTCCGCCTTCAGTCGTTTGGTGAATTCCAAGCCGTTCATCACCGGCATCATCACGTCGCACACCACCAGTTTCGGCACCTCGAGGCGTGCTTTCTCCAAGCCCTGCTCGCCGTTTGTAGCCTCCGACACGTTGTACTTGTCCTGCAGAATAGATCGCAGGTAGGCACGCATGCCGTTGTTGTCGTCGATGATGAGCACGAGCGGACGCTCTGCGTCGAAGTCCTCGGCGTTCGTAATGCGGTTTGAGTTCTCTTTCGGCGTGCTGTCTGTGGCAATATAGTTGTCGTCCACCAGCCCCTTCTCCGCCTGAGTTGCAGCCGGCGCATCCTTTGCAGGGTCGTAACCGGGCTGCGAGTCGGGCAACTTGATGACGAACGTTGTACCCTTGCCATCCTCGCTCTCGGCGTGAACGTCGCCGTGGTGCATGTCTATGTACGCCTTCACGAGCGACAGACCGATGCCCGTACCGCCGATGGCGCCCTTAGCCTGGTAGAAGCGCTCGAAGAGATGCGGCAGTTCCTCAGCCGGAATGCCCTTGCCCGTATCGGTGATGCGCAGCGTGTAGCTGTGGTCGCTGTGTATCAGCGAGATGCTGATGTATCCGTTTTCTGGTGTATACTTCAGTGCGTTCGACATTATATTAAAGTATACATGCTCCATCTTGTTGCGGTCGGCAATCAGCATCGCATCGTTCTCCACGCCCGACACATCCACGTGTATCGTTATGCCGCGGCGAGCCGCCACCGTGCGGAAGTCCTCAGTCCATGTCGTCAGTTCCTGCTGCAGGTAGAAGCGGTTGAGGTGCAGCTCAGCCTTGTTGTTCTGCACCTTGCGGAAGTCGAGAATCTCGCCCACGAGTTGTATCAGTATTCGCGTGTTGCGCTGCACCATCTCCAGCATCGAACGCTGCCCACCCTTTATCGTCGGGTCTTCGAGCAACTGTTCTGCAGGTCCGGCGATGAGCGTCAGCGGTGTGCGCAGTTCGTGACTAACGTTCGTGAAGAACTGCAGCTGCGTCTGAGTCATTTCCTCCATCTCCGCCGTCATTCGGCGCTGTTCGTCCATTGAGGCTTTCAGCTGTCGGTTGATGCGGGTACGGGTGAAGAATGCGTAGACGGCTGCGGCGCACATCACGATGAGCAGCACCACGAACACGAGCAACACGAGCAGGTAAATGCGCTGCGTGTTGAAGTCGTTGGCAGCCTTGTCCACACGCGAGCGAAGCGTAGAGAGATGGTCCTGCTGTCTTACCGTCTCGTCGTACTGCATGAGCAGCACACGAGCGTTGTTGCGCGTCACGAGTGCAGACGAAAGCTGGGTCTCTCTGTTGTATTTCTTTCCCGTCAGTATTTTTATGGCGAGCTGCATCACCTCATCGCCGCGAGTGGGGTAGGTGTATGAGGCGAAGAGCGTGCCGTTGTTCACAAGTTCCATGCCTCCGCCATTCTGCGGCATGGCGTCGATGCCGCAGAATTTTATGTGCGAGAGGTCGAGTCCGTGCTTTTCGGCGGCGCGTCGTGCGCCCATTGCCATGCGGTCGTTATGTGCAAACACGCAGTCGAACTCGTTGTGCGGTTTCGAGAGCAGCGAGTCGATGGCGCGGAATGCGCCCTCCTCAGTCCAGTCGGCGTTCAGCTGTTCCACAATGCTCAGTCCCGGTCGGCAAGCCACCAAGCTGTCGAAGCCCTGCTTGCGCTCTATCGCCGGCGACGACGTAGAGAGTCCGCACAGCTCCAGTATGCGTCCGCCTTCGGTTAGTGCGCCCGCCAGGTATTCGCCCATCGAGCTGCCAATCTGCTTGTTGTCCGCGCCGATATACGCCGTGTACTTGTTCGACCGTGTGCGTCGGTCGAAGATAATCACCGGTATGCCCTTTTCGTATGCGCGGTCTATCGCAGGCGATATGCTCACCTGACCCGGCGCCACAATGAGCAGGTCTACACCCTCGTCCACGAACTTGTTTATCTGTTCGGTCTGCAACTGCACGTTGTCGTTAGCCGAACTGATGCGCAGGTCTACATCGTTGTAGTAGAGTGCGGCGATGCGTAGCTCCTCGTTCAGCTTCTCGCGCCACACGTCCTCCGAGCATTGCGACACGCCTATGACGAAGCGCTTCGGCTGACTGGTGCATGAGATTATCAGTGGGAGCAGAAACAGAAGGAGATACTTGCAGAATCTGCGTGCTGAGTGTTTCATTAGATATGTTGTTTTTAAGTTGTTTGTATTTATCGGGATAGGAAAGACTGCGCTTTCTATTATTTTTTTGAACTTTATCGCTTAAATTCGCTGCAAATATAGCAAAAATAATGCATTTATGTACGTCAATCACGAATTTTTGTTTCATGCAACAAAAGTATCAGTATTTGAACGATTTGTTCAATACCAAAAGTTTTATTCTTTATACCTTTGCAATGTCAAAAGGAAAAAACATTTAAAGGCCGTAAGGCTTCAAATCTTTAAAGAAAACACATCTAACGAAAATGCATAGATTGGATAATGATATAGATTGGTAATAGATTTTAATTAGTATAGTTGTTTAAGTATAGTTGATTAGGTTAGTAAGTAGTTAGTTAGTAGATTGATAATCGGGACACAATACTTTGTAAAAACACATAGGGCTGCATCAAGACTTTCCAAACAGAGTTTTGATGCAGCTCTTTTTTTATCTCTTTGTATTAAGTAGATGCTATTAATAAGACAAGTCGATAGCAACCGGATACACACGGTATGGATCGAAGTATTCCATGCAGCTGTTCACCATTGCCTGCAGATCAGCCTTGGCAACACCATGGAAGACCTGCTTGCCGTTTATCTTGACAGTTACTGGCTTCTTGAGGTCCACCAACTGTTCGTTGAGATACACCCTCAGTCTGCCACCGGTAGCTATAGTGTAGTTGCGATTGAACTTCAGGTCGATGCCCCACATCTTGTCCTTCATCGTCGTAACGTATTCAACATTACTTACCTTGATAGAAACCATGTTCTTGTCGATATCCATCTCGTAGTATGTTCTTGCCTCTGACGGGCGTGCCAGCACCTGCAGGTTATAGAATCCCGAACGATGTCTGCCATCCATCTCGAAGTCCTCCCAAAGCACCGTCTTCGGATACGGATTGCGCACAAACTGCTTGAGCCAAGGTGTGGTCAGTCCGTAAGTGATGTGGTGCTGCATGCCAGGCAAGAGGTTGATGCGATGGCGGAAGATGGGCGTGTTGTCCACAGACAACGGACGAGCCAGCTGCACAGAGTCGAAAGCCACCTGAGTGAACCATGTGAGGTCGTTGCGATAAAATCCCGTGTCGTCAGCACCCGTAAGCAGCGAAAAACCGATATTGGCGCAGTTCTCTACCGGCGCATTCTTCAGAGGCTCGCCACCTGCCATCGGACCCGCCGCTGCCCAATAGTCGGCGTAGAACGAGGCGAGACGCTGACTGCCATAACCACCCTCGCTGATGCCGAACACGTAGAGTCGGTTGGCATCCACCTCGCCGCTCGTCAAACCCAAACGAATAAGCTTTTCGAAGGCATACTGCTTCGACAGATGCCACCAGCGATAGTATTCGCCCTCGTTCGGAATCTGCGGAATGAAATAGATAGAAGGCGCATCCTTGAAGCCGAGACCCAGTTCGATACCATTCGCCCATTCTCTGTCCTTCGAGCCCGAACCGTGTGTGTAGAGGAAGAGCGGGTATTGACCATTGGCAGCCACACCCTTCTTGCCGTAATAATAAGGCATGACCGCATTAGGCTCCAGGCATTGCGGCAAGTGCCAGGCACTGTTCTTAGCCAGCTTCAGTTCGGCAGGCTCTATGAGCTTTTCCTCCTGCAGCGCATTGTTCGCCTCGCACCATGCTGTCCAAACCATTTTCTGATAGTTGGCTATGTCCTTGTTCTTTATTGCTGTCTGAAGCTCAGTGTCGAGAGGAGTGTTCTTTGCGTAGTCGGCCTTGCCGTCCTGCTCCAATGCTTTCTGCTGCGCTTGAAGCGACTGCTCGAAGTAGTCGTTCACCTTTTTCTGCAAGTCCTGCGATTGCGCCGTTGTGTGAGTAGAATAGGTTAGTGAGGCAATAGCCATCACCGCATAAATCATTTTTTTCATTTTTGTATAAAATGCTATTTGATGTTGATTGACAATGTCTCCTTTGGCAGACCATCAGCCGACACGCTCAGCGTAGCCTTGCCCTGCTTTGTGCCTTCCACCACGACAACCAGCTCGCCACTGAAGAGCGGCATCTCCGTCGAGTTGAACGCCACGAGCGATGTTGCGTCGCCGTTGCAAGCCGCACGGAACTTCGCTGTGCCCGTCACCTCGAACTTCATCTTGTTCGTAGCCGTCGGGCAGGGTGTTCCGTCCTTGTCCACTACCGACACCTTCACGAACGCCAGGTCCTCGCCCTTGGCAGCGATGCTGCTGCGGTCGGCTTCGAGCACGATGCGTGCCGGCTCGCCCGCCGTGCGCACCGTCTGTTCGCCCATCACCGATCCGTCGTAGTTGTAAGCCACCACCTTCAGCTCGCCCGGCTCGTACTTCACGTTGTTCCAGCGCAGGCGGTAGCGGTCGAGGCGTGTGTTGGGGTTCTTCACTATTCTGCCCTGACTCTTTCCGTTCACGAACAGTTCAGCCGACGGCGCATTGGTGTAGCAGTAAACCGGCGTCACCTCGCCCTCGCGTCCCGGGAACGTCCAGTGGGGCAGCACGTGCAGCGTGTTCACGTCCGTGCGCCAGTGCGAGCGGTACAGCCAGAAGCGGTCTTTAGGCAGTCCGGCGAGGTCGCAGATGCCGAAGTAGCTCGAACGCGACGGCCAGTATTCGTCGTACGGCGACGGCTCGCCCAGGTAGTCGTAGCCCGTCCATACGAACTCGCCTATCACATAGTCGCGGTCGTCCTGCATACGCCAGTCGTCGTCCGGCAGATTGCTCCACGGACAATACTCCACGTCATACGACGAGCACTGTCCGTCGACATATTTCTTCGAGTCTGACGGCTCCACGGGGAATTTATACACGCCTCGCGAGCTCACCGTCGACGCCGTTTCCGAACCTAAGAGGAAGCCCTTCGGCAGCTGTCTGATGTTGTTGTCGTACTTATGCACGCGATAGTTGAAGCCCGGCACGTCCATCACCTGCGCAAAGCCCGATCCGAGCGCCGCCTCAGCCTGGTCCATGCCCTGCGTCACGGGTCGTGTAGGGTCGTACTTGTGGCAGAGCGCCTGCAGATGTTCGCTTATTTGGCGACCTTCTTCGCTCCATTGCTCAGGTATCTCGTTGCCGATGCTCCACATAACGATAGACGGATGGTTGCGGTGGTTGCGCACGAGGTTCTCTATGTCGCGGTCAGCCCATTCCTTGAAGTTCAGCGCGTAGCCGTTCTTGCATTTCGGGTATATCCACATGTCGAAGCTCTCCGCCATCACCATCATACCCATCGAGTCGCATACCTCCATCTGCCACGTCGACGGCATGTTGTGCGCCGTGCGTATTGCGTTGCATCCCATGTCCTTCATCGTGCGAATCTGACGGATGAGCGCCGCTTTGTTCACGGCTGCGCCCAGCGGACCGAGGTCGTGGTGCAGGCAGACGCCCTTTATCTTGCGTTGCTTGCCGTTCAGCAGAAAGCCGTCGTACTGCGCCACACGCACCGTGCGTATGCCCACCTTCTGCTGTGTCTGGTCTATAAGTCGGTTGTTGCGGTAAAGACGTGTGACGAGTTTATATAGATAAGGTGTCTCCGGCGACCATAACTGCGCGTTCTCAACCGTAAGGCGCTTCTCCACGTCGCTTGTTGTCTTTGTCTGCGCTACCGTCTTGCCCTCGTTGTCGATGAGCAGGTTCTCCACTACGAGATTCTTCTCCGCATTGTTGATGTTCGTGCAGACGCTCACCTCCGCCTTGCTGTCCGCAATCTGTTCGGTGCGGAAGTAGCTTCCCCACGGGTTGATGCTTGCGCGGTCGGCGGTCGTTACGAGCTGAACGGGGCGGTAGAGTCCGCCGCCGGGGTACCAGCGCGAACTCTCCTCGCGGTTGTTGAGGCTCACGCTGATTTCGTTCTTGCCTTTCTTCAGATACGGCGCCGCATCCACGCGGAAGGCGTTGTAGCCGTAAGCCCAGTGACCAGCCAGCTTGCCGTTGATGTAAACGTGCGGGTCAGCCATAGCGCCGTCAAACTCCAGCACGGCGGTCTTCGGCAGACGCTTTATGTCGATGGTAGTCTTATAGTAGCCGCGACCTATCCAAGGCAGAGCGCCCGAGCGTCCCGACTTCTCCGTCTTCTCCGTCTCGCCGTTCTGCACGATAGCCACATTCTGCAGGTCCCATTTCTTGTCGAAAGGTCCGTTTATAGCCCAGTCGTGCGGTATTGTCACCGACTTGTAGTTGATGCTGTCGCGTGAGAACTGCCATTGGCGCAGATTCTGCGTCGTGCGCTGCGCCGAAGCCGAGAGGGCTGACAGAAGAGCGAGTGAAATTAATGTTGATTTGTTCATGTTTTTAAAGATGTTGAGATGTTGAGATGTTGAGATGTTGAGGTGTTGAGGTGTTGAGGTGGTGTGGTGTTGAGGTGTTGAGGTGGTGTGGTGTTGAGATATGATGTTGTGGGTGGCGTTTAAGCCGATCTAAGCCTTCTTAAGCCTTACTAAGCCGAACTAAGCCTTTTTAGGCCTTTCTAAGCCAAGTGGACAACCTAAGCCCTCCCCGACGGGGAGGGTTGGGAGGGGCTTTTTTACTTTTTAAAAGCATCGAGCGTCGCCGTCGGCTTGCCGTTTGTGTCGAACGCTCCCTTGTTATATTCTTTCCAGCCGCCGTAGCATTCCGGCTCCCAGTAGAAGATGCCGAGACACGAGGCGTTCGCCTTGCATCCCTCCACCATCTTCTGCATCATTGCGGCAGCATTCTCCGAGTCCCACGCCATGCCAATCTCGCACACCATCACCTTCTTGTTGTAGCGTGCGGCGAGCGTAGAGATGTTTGCGAGACAGTCGTCGGTGACAGTCTGCCAGTTGTCGTCCTCCGGATAGAGCGACATGCCGATGACGTCCCACTTGGCGCCGGCAGCCTTCAAGCCGTCGAACATCCATGTGAAGCGACCGAGCAGATTGCCCTGGTCGATGTGTATGATGCCCTGCGCATCGGGGTACACAGCCTTTGCAGCGTCGTAGCCGGCGTTGTTAAGTGCGGCATAGTTGGCGAAATTGTTGTCAGACGCCAAGCCCAACGGCCACAGCATACCCGTCGTTGTCTCGTTGCCAATCTGAATCCATTCGACGTCGATGCCGTTCTCCTTCAGGAAACTAAGCACGTCAGTTGTATGTTCAGCCACGGCAGCCTTCATCTTCTGCAGGTCGTCCTTGAAGTCAGTCCAAGCCGCCGGAATGTTCTGCTTGCCAGGGTCAGCCCACGAGTCAGAGTAGTGGAAGTCGATCATGATGCGCTGACCGAGATTCTTCGCGCGCCACGCCTTTGCGAGCACATCCTGCTTGCCCGACCAGCCGTCCTGCGGATCCACCCACACGCGGAGTCGGATGGAGTTCACGCCAAGGTCGCGCAGCAGCGTCATGCAGTCCTGCTCGGCGCCGCTTGCATTATAGAACTTGCTGCCAGCCTTCTCCATTTCTGAGAGCCAGCTCACGTCCGCGCCTTTTGCAAAGCCCGTCATATCATACGTCGGCTTTGACTGCGGAGTTGTATTGTTTTCGTCGTCGCTGCAAGCTGAGAGTGAGAATATTGCGAGTGCAGCTAAAAGCATTATTTTTCGGAATTGATTTTTCATTGCTTTAATGTTTGGTTGTCGCAGCTTGTGCAGAATACAACGATACAAATTTAGATAAAATTTCCGAATTATAAGCCAGTTGGGATAAAAAACAGAAATGAATATCTCCGAGTGCTCGCTGCTTGAGTTAAAATGTCAAGACCGACATACCTAAAATCTTGCATCAACGTGCTCTAAGTCACAAATTATATTTATTTTTGGGAAGAAATCATTAACCCCAAATATGCAAGCCTATGAAAGCTGTATGCGGTCTTGACGTGCACAAAGATAGATAAAATGTTAGTTATTAGTTGCTTTTTTTGTAGAAGAGGGCTGGCAGAGAGGTGTGAAGTGTATAGAATAGTTGCCGTTTGCGTCCGCCGTCTGATCGGATTGCGTTCGGTGTCCGATCAGATTGCGTTCGGTGTCCGATCGGATTGCGTTCGGTGTCCGATGACATAAGTCCGAGGTTTGGGCGACTTTCCTTTACACTTTCCACTGCCCGCAGCCCACTTCTTGCTTATTTAAAACCTACTACTTATGCTTTAATGTGTTAGAACTTCAGACCCACGCTGAGCGTGTATGCTAAAAAACATACGGCATCACGCCGAACGATTACTCGCACGGGTGATGCCGTATATACGTTTTTTTTCAGTATTGTAAAATAGCTCCTTTGCTACTTCAGGTTATAGACAGCGTATTTCGCCCTGCCTTTGACCATGACCTTGTTGTAGGGCTTGGTCGGGAATACGAGGTTGGTCATAGCCATGTGACCTTCTGCGTCGAACGCCTCGATGCTGCAGCGGTCGATGAACACTCTGAGCTGAGTCATCTTGCCGTGAACCGGAGCCGTTGTGACGGCAGCGAAGTCGTCGCTGAAGTCCTTCAGTCCGCTCTTTGAGCGGTCGACGGTGAACGTGCGAATCTTGTCGTCGTAGACCATCACCACCTTCTCGCCCTTTTCGTTGAGGAGAGTGATTGTGGCTGTGCCCTTGAGTGTAACCACCAGTTCGCACGACTCGCTCAGCGTCTTTGTAGACTTCTTCGGGCGAGCCGCTGTCATCTCAGGCGACGGAGTTACACCGCAGTAGGTGTTGCCCTGATACTCGTAGAGGTCGAGGTCGCGCGGAATGGAGTTGCCCGAGCGATACTGCATTGTAGGCACCTGGTTGGCATACTGCCAGTTGCTCATCCATGCCATAGCCACGTGGCGTCCGTTAGGAGCGTTGTCGAAGGTCACGGTAGCGTAGTGGTCCTTGCCGTAGTCCATCCAGCGTGTCACCTCAGGTGCTGTCTCGCATGTGAACTTCTTACCGTCGAAGTCGCCTACGAAATACTGTGTAGCCGAACCACCGAACGGACCGCCGGGGTTGATGTTGCACATGAGAAGCCACTTATATGTGTCGGTGCCGCGCACGCGCAGTTTCATAAGGTCGGGGCACTCCCATACGCCGCTGTGGTTGCCGTATTCGGCACCGAACTGGCTCTCGAGCTTCCAGTCCTTAAGGTCGTCAGACGAGTAGATGTTCATGTGCTGACCCTCGGCAAGAATCATGTTCCACTTCTTGATATCCTCGTTCCAGAACATGTGCGGGTCGCGGAAGTCGGGTGTGCTGCCTGTGATTATGGGGTTGCCCTCGTGTTTTGTGAACGTCATGCCGTTGTCGTTGCTGTAGGCGAGGCTCTGCGTCTGGTTCTCGCCAGCCGATGTGTACATAGCCACTACGGCATCCTTACCGAATCCGGCAGTATTGTTGTGGTCTACCACAGCCGAACCAGAGAATATAGTGCCCCATGCGTCAGGCTCAATAGGCGTACCCTCGAACTTCCAGTGCATGAGGTCGGTAGACGTAGAGTGACCCCATGTCATGTTCTCCCACTGCGATCCGTACGGGTTGTACTGGAAGTAGAGATTCCATACGCCGTCCTTGTAGAACATGCCGTTCGGGTCGTTCATCCATCCGTAAGTAGGAGTGTGGTGGTAGACGGGGCGATATTGCTCGCGGTTGGAGAGGTCGAGCGAGTCGGCGTACTTCATGTTCTTCCAGCAGGTGAAGCTCGCGATGCCGCCATCGTTGCGGTAGGTGCCGTTCACGTGGATGTCGAAAGAGATATTGCTGTTCTCCTTATACTCGTCGAGGAAGAACGGCACATAATAGTCGATGTGGTTCGAAGCCAGGCGTATGTTGAACGCCTTCACCTGATTGTTGCCGTCTATGACCTTCACGTTGCACATCTCAGCCTTCTCCTGCACCGGCAAGAGCAGGTATTTCTGCGATTTGTCAACACGATAGATGCAGTGGTTGCTACTGAGAAAATGGGTCTGCTGCGCCGAGGCTGTCATTGCAAGTCCTACGAGAAGCGACGCTGCCGCTGTGCGGCTGAAGAAAGATTTGTTCATTTTTATATAGGTTTTTAGAATAATCGAAATTGCCGAGCCGGTAGACTCTCGGTTTCTGCTGCAAAATTAAGTTATATATCTAAATCTGTATACCATTTATGTTTCATAAAATTGCAGAAAATAGCGTATGAAACAAATCTTGCACTAATTGTTTAAAATATTGTTTATAGATTTTGATAAATTACTTAACTTTGCTACCGAAAACATTAAAGCCTAACACGTATTTATGAAAACCAGAATCTCTAATACATTATTTATATTATTAGCGACGCTTGTTACGCTCAGCGGTTGCACCAATCACTATAAATATAAAATAGGTGTGTCGCAGTGCGTAGGCGGTGCGTGGCGCGATAAAGCCAACGTAGAGATGCTCTCAGCGCAGCACCTCTACGACAATGATGTGAAGGTGATAATAAAGAACGCCGACAACAACAACGAACGCCAATGCCTGCAGATAGACAGTCTTGTGGACGAGGGCGTCGACTTGCTTGTGGTTTCGCCTAATGACTACCATGCTCTGAATGGCAGTCTACAACGCGCTCGCGAAAAGAACATCCCTATTGTTTTCTTCGACCGCACTACAGCATTGAAAGACTATACCGCTTATATCGGCGGCGACAACGTTGAGGCAGGACGCAAGATGGCGGAGTATGCAGTCTTGCTATGCCGTGACAGTGTTAAGACTGACGGACGACGCCCTATTGTGCTGGAGATGACCGGACCGCTCGCAATATCGCCTGCCGCACAGCGCCACGCCGGATTTAGCGAAGTCATCAGCAAAAATCCGTCAATCGACTATTGTCATGTGCCAAGTCAATGGTCGTATGACGACTGCAAGCGCATTATGCGTGAATGGCTGGAGAATGGCAAGGCGGTAGATGTAGTGTTCTGTCATAGCGACCTTGCTGCTATGGGAGCTTATGAGGCTGCAAAAGAGTTGCACAAAGAGCGTGAGATACGCTTTCTTGGCATCGACGGACTGCCGGGCGAGGGCCTTGACGCTGTGCAGAACGGACAGCTCGCCGCCTCGTACATCTATCCTACACATGGCGAGGAAGTGATTGCTCTCGCTTTGCGCATACTTGAGGGTAAGCCGTTCGAGCGTACGAACAACCAGAAAAGCATTGTCGTCACGCCGCAGAATGTGGCAGACATAGCGCTGAGCAACCACTCGCTGCAGAAGCAGAACTCCTATCTCGCCACCATACAGACAAAGCTTGAGACCTATCTTGGCTTCTACCACATACAGCGTGCGCTGCTCATAGTGTCGCTGCTCGTCATACTGCTGCTGGCTGTAGCCGTATTCACTACATGGCGTGCCGTGCGTGCCACACGACGTGCCAACCGCCGCATGCGCGAACTGAATGATGAGCAGACTCGATTCTTCACCAACGCATCGCACCAGTTGCGCACGCCGCTCACGCTTATAGCCGGACCGGTCAAACAACTTGCAGAGGGCAAGGGCGACCGGCAGCAGCTCGTGGGCATCGTGCAGCGCAACGTAGAACAGTTGCAGCGCCTTGTGAGCGACGTGCTGCTGTTCCGTCGCGAGAACAGCGCCACCGTTGACGACGCTACCGTAACTACCGATGAACAACTCCTCGCAAGTCGCAAGGCTGTGCAGGAGAGTCGTCACGACACACTTATCAACGACAATGCCGAGGAACTCGCCACGGTGCTCCTCGTCGACGACAACGCCGATATGCGTGCTTATCTGCGCACGCTGCTGCTCGACCGCTATTATGTTATAGAAGCTGCCGACGGACAGAGCGGACTGAAGCTCGCGGTGGAGAGCGTGCCCGACATCGTAGTGTCGGACGTGATGATGCCCGTAATGGACGGACTCGCCTTCTGCACCCGTCTTAAACAACACGAGGCAACAAGCCACATTCCCGTGTTGCTGCTTACAGCACGCAGCAGCGAGCAGCAGTGCATCGAAGGATTGCAGACCGGTGCCGACATATACATGACAAAGCCATTCAGCGCCGACTTGCTGCTTGCCAACATCGCCTCGCTGCTTGCCAACCGTCAGAAGCTGCGTCAACTATTCAACACTCAAAACCTCAACACCACACCATCTCAACACCCCACCACCCAAAACTCCCCTTCGCCCGACCGTCGTTTCCTCGATACCTTCCTCAAGGCTATGGAGAAGCACATGTCGAATACCAATCTCAAGATAGAAGATCTGGGCGACGAGGTAGGACTCTCGCGTGTGCAGCTCTATCGCAAGGTGAAGGCGCTTACGGGCATGACTCCCGTCGAGATTTTGCGCGAGACACGACTCAAGCGCGCCATGCAGCTGCTCAAAACAACAGATAAAACAGTATCTGAAATAGCTAACGAAGTGGGATTTGCCACCCCGGGCTACTTCTCCTCATGCTTCAAAAAGCAGTATGACAAGTATCCGACAGACGTCAGAGAGGAGATGAAGGTTTAGCTTTTCGTGCAAAATATGAAAAAAAACTCAACGTTTTTGACTATTTAGTCAACGATTGTTGCATGTAACATGAGTGATATTTTGTGAACGATTCATGAAATATCACTCATCTTTTGTTTTATAACTTTGCAACCGTAAAACTTAAACCCAAAACAAAAAACGTAAAACTTATGAAAAAAGCAAAAGTAGCTTTAGTAGGTATGCTCATGCTCGCTGGGTCAGGCGCATATGCTCAGACCAACGGCATCGGTGGAACAGTGACCGACAACGCCGGTGAACCTATTATCGGTGCATCGGTTAAGGTTAAGGGCTCCACGAACATGGGTACAGTGACGGATATCGACGGCAACTTCAAACTTGACGTGAAGCCAGGCGAAACCCTTATCATCTCTTATATAGGTTGCAAAGACCAGGAGGTGAAGGCAGGCGAAAACCTCAAGATTGTGCTTCAGGACAACTCAGAGGTGCTCGGCGAAGTGGTAGTAACGGGTTATCAGGTGCAGCGCAAGGCCGACTTGACCGGTTCTGTATCTGTAGTAAGCACCAAAGATCTCAAGTCGTCAGCCGACACTGATCCTATGCGTTCGCTTCAAGGCAAGGTGCCGGGCATGACTATCACCACCGACGGTTCGCCAATTGGCACCGGTACGGTTCGCATTCGTGGTATCGGTTCGTTCAATTCTTCTCAAGATCCTCTCTTTGTTATCGACGGTGTGCCTACCACCACAACCCTCAACTCGCTCAACATGAACGATATTGAGAGTATGCAGGTGCTCAAGGATGCTGCTTCGGCATCTATCTATGGTTCGCGTGCTGCCAACGGCGTAATCATCATCACCACAAAGCATGGCAAGAAGGGTAGCAAGCTGAATGTAGACTTCTCAGCAAACCTTACTGCTCAGTTCTACAACTCGCAGTCGATGATGAAGCTCTGCAACACCTCAGAGTATGCAACGGCAATGGCTCAGGCTGCACTCAACGATGGTCTCGACCCCGTGGCTTATGCCCACAACTATGGTCTTGACTTCAATGCCTCTACCGGCCGCACCATCAAGGCATACGATCCTGCCTCAAAAAGCTATAAGACATATACCGTAAACGGTGCATACGACGGCTATATCAATGCAAAGAAAACAATGCGACTGTCGGACACCGACTGGCTTGACGAGATTTCGCGCACCGGTTTCATGCAGAGCTACGACCTCTCTCTGTCGGGCGCTACCGACAAGTTCACTGGTCTTTTCTCTGCAGGCTACAAGAAGAACGACGGTATCTTGAAGTATTCTAACTTCGAGAACTTCTCTGCCCGATTTAACTCTACATACAATGTGAACAAGATTGTAAGTGTAGGCGAGAACGCTACGGTTACTTACTCGAAGCAGGTAAATAGCGCACCGATGGAGAATGCGTTGAAGATGTCGCCTACGGTGCCCGTATACGAAGAAGACGGCACTACATTCGCTGGTCCGGTGGGTGGTATGAGCGACCGTCAGAACCCTCTGCGCGAGATGTACATGAATCGCGACAACGCACTGAAGATATGGCGTGTGTTCGGCAATGCCTATGTAGATGTGAAACCGCTGAAGGGCCTTGTGCTCCGTTCTAATTTCGGTCTCGACTACTATCATTCGTTCATTCGCTCGATGAACCACACGTTCAAGTCGGACATCGTGAACAACGACATACCGAGCACCACACTCTCTGCCCACGACGATGTGCGCTGGACATGGAGTAACACAGCCAACTACAACTTCAAGATTGCACGCGACCACGACTTCACGGTGCTTGCCGGTATGGAACTACACAAGCAGACCGTAGAGGATATGGGTGCGTATGCCCAGAGCTACGTGATAGAGGACAAGGACTATATGTGGCCTGATGCCGCTACGGGTATTGAGCGCGCTACGGGTATAGGCTCTGGCTACTCGCTGGCTTCGTTCTTCGGTAAGGTCGACTACAACTGGCAGGATCTTATCCTTGCTTCGTTCACCATACGTCGTGACGGCAGCTCGCGTTTCGGCAAGAACAATCGCTATGGCAACTTCCCTGCAGCTACTTTGGGCTATCGTCTTTCTAAGAACCTCAAAGCAAACTGGATTGACGATCTTAAGATTCGTGCCTCATGGGGTAAGACTGGTAACCAGGAGATTTCCAACACAGCTCGCTACGGCTTGTATGTAGCCGACTACGGATTAGACCGTGTTACATCTACTGCTTACGATCTCTATCGTCAGGGTACAGGTATCTTCCCGTCAGGTTTCCGCGCAACTCAGACAGCGAACGACAACTTGAAGTGGGAGACAACAATACAGTATAACGTTGGTGCCGACTTCTCTTTGCTCAGCCAGGAACTCTACGGATCGGTTGACGCATATATTAAGGATGTAAAGGACATGCTTATCTCGCCGGCATTCCTCGGAGCAGTGGGCGAGGGCGGTTCCATATGGTCGAACGGTCCGTCGCTTCGCAACGTGGGTATGGAGGCAAGCGTGGGCTACCGCCACATCACTAAGTATGGTCTGCGCTACGATGTGACTGCCAACATCGACTTCTTCCGCAACAAAGTGACGTATCTGCCTTCTACCACAACCGGCTCGTATGCACACACAGTGAAGGAGAACCTCGTGCAATCGAAGAAGCCTTACGGCTCTATCGTGGGCTACGTTGTAGATGGACTCTACCAGAACAGCGAGGAGGCAAAAGCCTCTGGTCAGCCTAACGCTCGTGTGGGCGGATTGAAGTATGCCGACCTCGACCACAGCGGCACTATCGACGCAAAGGACCAGACATGGATATTCGATCCGGTGCCCGACTTCAACTGGGGTCTTAACGTGCAGCTCGGATACAAGAACTTCGACCTCTCTATGTTCTTCCAGGGAATATGCGGCGTAGATGTTTACAACAACCAGAAATTCCAGACCGACTTCTGGAGCCTCACCGACGCCGGAAGCAACAAGGGCAACCGTATGCTTGGTGCTTGGACCGAGGACAACACTTCTTCTAAGATACCGGCGCTCACAACCAACAACACCGGTGACGAGGGACGCGCCTCTACTTACTTCGTAGAACACGGCAACTGGATGAAGCTCCGCACGCTGCAGCTTGGCTACAACTTCAGCGACTCGCTCCTGAAGAAGCTCCACATGACATCGGCTCGTGTATATGTTTCGGGTCAGAACCTCTTCACATGGAAGAGCAGCAGCTTCACCATCTCCGACCCCGAGAACCCCAACTGGGCATATCCTCACTCTTCATCAGTGTCGTTCGGACTGCAGCTCAGTTTCTAAGGAGCTATTGACATTACAAAGAAGTCAAAACAATTTAAAGAATCAGAACAATGAAAAATTTATATAAATATATATTTGCAGCGATGCTCACGCTCGGCACTGTAACATCGTGCAGCGATTTCCTCGACGATTCTCCGCAGGGTGTAGTCGATCAGGACAAGGCTTTCAAACTCCCCGACGATATGGTTACTTCGGCATACGCCATGCTCGGCGACTGCTGGTACTCTTATCCGTTCAACCTTTGGCCTTACGGCGATTTGTCGTCAGACGACTGCTTGAAGGGCGGATCGGGCACTACCGACACTGGCTATCATCCGATGGAGATTTGGTCGACCATGACTTCTACACCGGGCGAGTTCGACGAACTTTGGTATCGCCTCTACTGTGCTGTTAGCCGCTGCAACCGCGCGCTGCTCTCGCTTGAGCAGTATGGCAACAGCAGTCTTGGCGAGGAGAAGACGAAGCAGCGTGTGGCAGAGGTTAAGTTCCTGCGCGCCCACTTCTACTTCAAGCTCATCACCATGTTCCGCCAGGTGCCTTGGATTGACGAGAACGTAATGAAGAACAATCTTCAGGAGAAGACCCGCAACGACGAGTTTACATACCAGGAGTTGTTCGGCAAGATAATAAACGACTTCAAGGAGGCGTACGACGTGCTGCCCGAGATGCAGAAAGACCAGAACCGCGTCAACCGCGTTGCTGCTGCGGCATATCTCGCCAAGTGCTATCTGACGCTTGCCTACGGCGACGGCTACGAGGCTACCAACGGCTACGACCACGTCAACAAGGAGTATATGCAGAAGGTGATTGAATACACCAACGTGGTGAAGAACTCGCCTTACTTCGGCTATCTTGAAGACTACGGCGACATCTTCCTGCCCGAACATAAGAACAGCAAGGAGAGTGTGTTCGCTGTGCAGACTTCCGACTACAAGGACGACAATACCACCTTCGGACGCGCCAACTGGAGCAACGTGCTCAACGGTGTTTGGGGAATGTGGTCGTGCGGATGGGACTTCCACAAGCCGTCGCAGGACCTCGTGAACGCCTTCAAGACAAAGAACGGACTGCCCGAGTTTGACGACTACAACAAGCATATCGACTATCCGGTCAACGGCCAGCCGACCACCCAGAAATGGGACCCGCGTCTCTTCCACACCGTGGGTATGCCTACTTTCCCGTACAAGTACGAGAAGGAGTATACGCTCACAAAGGCTAACAGTCGCACACCGAACACTTACGGCTACTACTGCTCTATGAAGGAGGTGCCGCAGCGCTCTAAGGGCGAGACCTACAACGGCTCATGGCAGGCGTTTGATATGAACGACTATGTGTTCCGCTTCTCCGATGTGATGCTCATGCGTGCAGAGGCTCTCATCGAGACCGACCAGCTTGCTGAGGCTCGCATCATAATCAACGACATTCGTCAGCGTGCAAAGAACTCTGTAGACAAGCACATCGCTTACGCCAAGGATCAGTGCGAGATAGCGCTCTATCCCGAGTCTTACTTCAAGGACAAGGAGACGGCACGCAAGTGTCTGCGCTGGGAGCGCCGTCTGGAGCTTGCAATGGAGAACGGACGCTACTTCGACCTGCGTCGCTGGGGATTGGCTTCAAAGACTCTCAACGCCTACTTCGCAACCGAGAAGAACGACGTGTACGACGGACAGACATACGCTACATATCTGAAGGATGCCCACTACACGGCTGGCAAGAACGAGTTCTACCCGATTCCTTACAACCAGCTCTACTATGTACCTGGCTTGTATAAGCAGAACAAGAACTACTAAAGGACGCCACCGATATTCGGAGTAAATATAAAAAAACCTTAATACGAAAAAGCGGAGGATACCACACCTCCGCTTTCTTGTACTGTGTAAAGCGCAATAGTACGAATGTTGCATCTGTAGCAAATATGTTGTGCAATGCGATTATTGCAACTTTATGCAACATAATTTTCGCTCTGCTCGGCACGTTTAGTGTAATTTTGCCGCAGAAATTAATTCTCAACTCAACTAATAACTAAAAGTTTCATACGCAATGAACAATTCCAATCAAAGCAAACTGACACTCATCCCGGTGATGATTGCCTTCTTCACTATGGGCTTCGTCGATCTGGTCGGTGCGGTTTCAAACAACATGCAGGAAGACTTCGGACTCTCCGACTCCGCTGCAAACTTCTTCCCCTCGCTCGTGTTCTTCTGGTTCCTTATCTTCTCTGTGCCTACGGGCATGCTCATGAATAAGATAGGTAGAAAGAAGACCGTTCTGCTCTCAGTAGTAATCACAACATTGGCTGTGCTCCTGCCGCTCTTCGACAGCTTTATGCCTACAAAGGAGAGCCAGCTCTGGCTGATGTACATCTCTTTCTCGCTGCTCGGCATTGGCAACGCCATCATGCAGACCGGCATCAACCCGCTCGTGACGATGCTCGTGAAGGGTCATCTGGCTTCGACGCTCACCTTCGGTCAGTTCGTTAAGGCTATCGCTTCGTTCATCGCTCCGCTCATCGCTGCTTGGGGCGCTACCACTACAGCTCCTATCCTCGGACTCAGCTGGCGCATCCTCTTCCTGCTCTTCTTCGTTATAGGTATGGTGGCTACGCTGTGGCTCGGCATGACACACATCGAGGAGGAACCCATCGAAGGCAAGGCTTCTGGCTTCGCCGACTGTCTGAAGATGCTCGGTTCGCCTATCATCCTGCTCTCGTTCGTCGGCATCATGTGCCACGTGGGCATCGACGTAGGCACTAACGCCGTTGCACCGAAAGTGTTGTTCGAGCGTCTTGGCGGCGCCGGCGACTCGCTCAGCCAGTTCGAGTACGCCACGTCAATCTACTTCGCATTCCGTACGCTCGGCTGTTTCACCGGCTCAATCCTTATGCGCAAGCTCAATATCCGCACCTTCTTCACAATCATCGTGCTGATGATGGCGCTCTCTATGGTCGGCTTGGTGTTCGGCACAGAGAAGTGGGAGCTTTGGGCAGCTATCGCTCTCGTAGGCTACGGCAACTCTAACGTGTTCTCTATCGTCTTCTCGCAGGCTATGCTCTCTGCTCCGGAGAAGAAGAACGAGGTTTCGGGCCTTATGATCATGGGTCTGTTCGGCGGCACGGTGTTCCCGCTCTTCATGGGCTTCGCCAGCGACGCCGCAAAGGCTGCCGGCGCTCAGTATCCGCAGGTTTGGGCTGCTGCTGTGATGGCTATCGGCGTGCTCTATCTGCTCAGCTATATACCTAAAGTAAAGCAGAACTAAAGCCCAAAGCCTCTCCCAACCCTAAAGCCCCTCCCAACCCTCCCCGTCGGGGAGGGCTTAGGAAGGCTCAAGAAGGCTTAGAAAGGCTTAGTTTGCCTCGGCTTAGGAAGGCTTAAGAAGGCTTAGAAAGGCTTAGTTCGCCTTGGCTTAGGAAGGCTTAAGAAGGCTTAGAAAGGCTTAAACGCTGCCTTAAGAAGGCTCGACTTATTCAAAAAAACAATAACTAAAAACAATAAAACTATGGAAAAGAAATATGTAGTAGGACTCGGTGAGGCACTCTGGGACGTGCTTCCTGAAGGTAAGAAACTTGGTGGTGCACCAGCTAACTTCGCGTTCCACGCCGGTCAGTTCGGCTTGAACTCTATCGCTGTGAGCGCTCTCGGCGAGGACAAGCTCGCAGACGAGACCGTGCAGCAGCTTGAGGAGAAGGGCTTGCAGTATTGCATGCCGCGCGTGCCTTATCCAACCGGCACCGTGCAGGTGAAGCTCGACGACGAGGGCATACCTACATACGACATTAAGGAGAACGTAGCGTGGGACAACATCCCGTTCACCGACGAGGTGAAGGCTATCGCCGAGAACACAAAGGCTGTGTGCTGGGGTTCGCTCGCCCAGCGCAACGTGGTGAGCCGCGAGACTATCTACAAGTTCCTCGACACTACACCTGCCGACTGCATGAAGATATTCGACATCAACCTGCGCCAGGACTTCTACACAAAGGATGTTATCTGCGAGAGCATGAAGCGCTGCAACGTTCTTAAGATCAACGACGAGGAGCTTGTGCTCATCGGCAGAATGTTCGGCTATCCTGGCTTGGACATCGAGAACAAGTGCTGGCTCATCCTTGGCAAGTACGACCTCGATATGCTCGTGCTCACCTGCGGCGTAAACGGCTCGTACGTGTTCACACCAGGCGAGATGTCGTTCCAGCCCACACCGAAGGTTGAGGTGGCTGACACCGTTGGCGCAGGCGACTCGTTCACGGGCACATTCTGTGCTTCTATCCTCGCCGGAATGACGGTGGCTGAGGCTCACGAGCGCGCAGTAAGAGTGAGCGCATACGTCTGCACGCAGAACGGCGCAATGCCCGTACTGCCTGAGGATGTGAAGTAAAACCCAAAGCCCCTCCCAACCCTCAAGCCCCTCCCAACCCTCCCCATCGGGGAGGGCTTAGGATTGCCTAAAAATGCTTAGAAAGGCTTAAGAAGGCTTAGCTCGGCTTAAACGCCACCTATGTTCTTCTTGGCTTAGAAAGGCTTAAGAAGGCTTAGTTCGGCTTAGAATAAAGAAAAGGTTTAGTTGTTAATATAAGTTCGTAATAGTAGAATTTTGTTTTTAGAGTTAGAAGCCGGGGGCATCGTTGCCTCCGGCTTTTTTCGGCTATATATTTTATGTATTGGCGTTGCGTTTCAGATTAAAGCAGTAACTTTGCGGCTAAATAGGAGGTATGGGCATCTTGCCCATACCACACATCCACAAACGCTTTTAAAAGTAAAAAAATAAAAAACATTTATGAAATCAATAAGCCGCATACTTAAAGGCAACCCTACAATGGCGGAGAGCACGGTCTATTCTGTGCTCGTCATCTGCTGTATCTCCCACTTTCTGAACGACATGATACAGTCGATCATTCCGTCTATCTATCCTATCCTCAAGGACAAGTTCGACTTCTCGTTCGCGCAGATAGGTATCATAACGCTCGTTTTTCAGATGACATCCTCCATTCTGCAGCCCTTCACCGGACTCTCTGCCGACCGCCATCCGCGCCCCTATGCGCTCTCCGTCGGCATGTGCTTCACGCTCGCCGGACTGCTCATGCTTGCGTTCGCCGAGAACTATCTGCTCATACTGCTGGCTGTGAGCGTCGTAGGCTTCGGCTCGTCCGTGTTCCACCCTACGGCGTCGAGCGTGACGCAACTGGCGTCGGGCGGCAAGAAGAGTCTTGCGCAGTCTATCTTTCAGGTGGGCGGCAACGGCGGTTCGGCGCTCGGTCCGTTGCTCGCAGCGCTCATCATCCTGCCCTTCGGACAGCACGCCATATCGTGGTTCGCCATAGCCGCTCTGCTCGCAGCACTCATCATGGTGCGCCTCGGAGCGTGGTATAAAGCCCGCCTGCAGTACGCCGTGAAGCATCCGCGCAAGGCAGAAGCGCTGAACACGCACATCTCCCGACGCGCAAAGTACGGCGCATTGCTCATACTCATCCTGCTCATCTTCTCGAAATACTTCTACACATCCTGCATCACGAGCTACTTTACGTTCTACCTCATCGACAAGTTCGGCGTCTCGGTGCAGGCTTCGCAGATATGCCTCTTCGTGTTCCTCGCCGCCTTCGCCATCGGCACGCTCGCCGGCGGCGTGTTCGGCGACCGCTTCGGACGCAAGTACGTGATATGGTTCTCCATTCTTGGCGCGGCTCCGTTCGCTCTCGCTATGCCCTATGTCAATCTGACATGGACCATCGTGTTCACCTTCCTCTCCGGACTCATCATCGCCTCGGCGTTCTCCTCGATAGTGGTCTACGCCACCGACCTCATGCCCGACAAGGTAGGGCTCATCGCCGGCATCTTCTTCGGCCTTATGTTCGGACTGGGCGGCATCGGTTCAGCGTTCTTCGGATGGCTCGCCGACAAGACCAGCGTCGAATTTATCTTCAAGGTGAGCGCATTCCTGCCGCTGCTCGGCATAATCGCCGGACTGCTGCCCGATACGCAGAAGAAGTAGTGCTTTTAAACTCTCCAATACACTTTTCCTACATTTTTGATACTTCAAAAATACACTTTTCCTGTCTTTTTGAAGTATCAAAATTACACTTTTCCTATAAAACAAGTAAATGCAGTAAATAGACATGAAAAAGACAATACCAGTTATAGGCATGGCGTGCGTTGTCTGCGCCGCCAACGTAGAGAATACGCTCCGTAAGTTGCGGGGCGTCAACTCGGCTACGGTAACGCTGTCTACACGCACGGTGCTTGTAGACTACGACCCAGACGTGATTACGCTCGACGATATGAAGCGCGAGGTGAGCAACGCCGGCTACGACCTCGTGGTGGAGAACGACCGCAACGCCGAGGAGATTAACCGCCGCGAGTATACGCTGCTGCGCCGTCGTACGCTGCTTTCGTGGCTGTTCGCCGCGCTCACGATGTACTTCGGCATGAGCGGCGACGGAGCGTTCAACAACCAAATCTGCCTCATACTTGCTCTCTTGAACATGTTCTACTGCGGCAGACGCTTCTATGTGTCGGCGGCAAAACAGATAACGCATCGCACGGCGAACATGGACTCGCTCGTGGCGCTGAGCACGCTCATAGCGTTCCTCTTCAGCACGTTCAATACGTTCTTCGGCGAGGCGGTTTGGGGCGCACGCGGCATAGAGTGGCACACCTACTTCGACGCTTCGGTGATGATTATCACGTTCGTGCTCACCGGTCGGTGTCTTGAGGAAAAAGCGAAGGACAGCACGGCGAGCAGTATACGCCAGCTCATGGGCATGCAGCCCAAGACAGCGCGCATCGTGACGCACGAGAAGATGGAAGGCACTGACGACTACCGCATGGAGGAGGTGCCTATCTCGACGATTCAGATAGGCGACACGATAGAGGTGCGCGCCGGAGAGAAGATTCCGGTGGACGGCGTGGTGTGTGCGGCTGAGAGTTTCATGACTGCCGATGCGGCTTATGTAGACGAGGCGATGATAAGCGGCGAACCTACACCGGCTATGAAGAAAGTAGGCGACACCGTGCTCGCCGGAACCATACCCAGTCAGGGCAAGCTGCGTATGCGTGCGCGTCAGATTGGCGAGAACACAGCTCTTGCGCACATCATACGCATGGTGCAGGAGGCGCAGGGCAGCAAGGCGCCCGTGCAGCGCATCGTAGACCGAGCCGCACGGGTGTTCGTGCCGACGGTGGCTGCCATCGCTCTGCTCACGTTCTGCATGTGGTGGGCTGTAGGAGGCAACGCCGCACTGCCGCACGCTATTCTCTCGGCTGTGGCTGTGCTCGTCATAGCCTGCCCCTGCGCAATGGGATTGGCTACGCCGACGGCGCTCATGGTGGGCATCGGCAAGGCTGCGCAGAAGCAGATTCTAATAAAGGACGCGTCTGCGCTGGAGAACCTGCATAAGATTCGGGCGATCGTCGTCGACAAGACGGGCACGCTCACCATCCCGAACCAGAATATCGACTTCACACGCCCATCTGACATACCGCTCGAAGAGCGCGAAACGCTGAAGCCTAACGCCAAGGAGGCGATGGCGCATCTACAGTCGGCTGGCATCGAGGTGTACATGATGAGTGGCGACAAGGAGGAGGCGGCTCGCTACTGGGCTACAGAGGCGGGCATACGCAACTATCGCAGCAAGGTGCTGCCAGGCGACAAGCAGGCGCTCGTGCAGCAGCTTCAGAGCGAAGGCAAGCGCGTGGCTATGGTGGGCGACGGCATCAACGATACGCAGGCGCTCGCCCTCGCCGATGTGGGCATAGCCATCGGTCGCGGCACAGATGTGGCGATGGACGTGGCGCAGATAACGCTGATGGGCGACGACCTCATGGCGCTGCCCGAAGCCGTAAAGCTCAGTAGACGTACCGTGCGCATGATATGGCAGAATCTCTTCTGGGCATTCGTCTACAACATCGTCTGCATACCCCTCGCCGCCGGTGCCCTACACATCTTCGGCGTCGACTTCCAGGTAACGCCGATGTGGGCAAGCGCCCTGATGGCGTTCTCAAGCGTAAGCGTAGTGCTCAACTCGCTGCGCCTGCGCTACGCGTAACGCCAATCGCAACTCTGATGTGCCGCTATTATATATAATAATGTATAGAGAAGCGGTGTACGGGGTGGGGAAGTATTGGGCAAGTTGCAATCGTTTGCAGGTGTGTGCGAACACATTATGGGTTGACGTAGGTCAAAAATAGGCGTTTTTAAGCGAAAAAAGAGTGTAAACACTTGTTTGTGTACGCAAACAATTGTAACTTTGCATCGTCAAAACAAGGGAACCGTGAGGCAACCGATTGACTAACAACATTAGGTAAAAGGTATTGAAAGGATAATTCGATAGGAAAGTCTTAAAGGTAAAGAAGATTCAGGACAACAAGAAGGTAAAAGGTTAGGATAACACGAAGGTATTAGAAGGTAGAAAGTTAGGATAACAACACAGAAGGTATTAGAAAAGGTGAAAAGTAAAGGGTAACTTTGGTAAAGATATTAGGTTGAAAAGGTAAGTAAGTTATTAGGTTAGTATTGTTGATAGAAGGTACATAGTTTAGTAGTTAAATGGTTAATTAAGTAGAAAAGTTATGTTGATGACGGTAATGATGAGCCTATTTGCAGCTACAGCTGCAATAGGAATGTGGGGAGAAGACAACAAGTAACAGTCTTTCTCACCCCACGCAGGATGAAGCGGAAACGCAGAGTCCAAACAAAATTGAGAAAAATAGGAATTAGTAAATAGTTGGTCCATTGCAGCACAGCTGTAATGGATTTTTTTAATTTTATATATCCAGATGTTATTAGAGTTTTTCCTTACATGCAACAAGATTGGTGCCTTCACGTTGGGCGGCGGCTACGCCATGATCCCGATTATGGAGCGTGAGTTTGTAGACAAGCACCAGTGGATGGACCGTCAGGAGTTCATGGACATAATGGTTGTGGCGCAGACCACGCCCGGCATCTTCGCCATCGACATGGCGAGCCACATCGGCTACAAGTTGCGCGGTGTGTGGGGCGGCATAGTCGGAGCATTGGGCATTGCGTTGCCATCGATTATAGCGATAATGGTGATAGCGATGTTCTTCCAGAACTTCAAGGACAACGAGTATGTTGCAAAGTTCTTCCGCGGAGTGCGTCCGGCTGTGGTGGCGCTCATCGCCGCGCCGTGTTTCAAGATGGCGAAGACGGCGAACATAACATGGCGCACGGCGTGGATACCGGTGGCGTGTGCGGCGCTGATATGGCTGCTGGGCGTGTCGCCGATATATATCATCATAGCTGCCGGCTTGGCAGGATATCTTTATGGAAAAATGTTGAACTCAAAGCTCGAAAAATGATATTTTTAAAACTGTTTATTATATTCACGAAGATTGGCACGTTCAACTTCGGTGGCGGCTACGCCATGCTGTCGCTCATACACAACGAGACGGTGGTGAAGAATGCGTGGCTCACCAACTCTGAGTTTACGGACATCGTTGCCATCAGTCAGTCGACGCCGGGTCCGATCGGCATCAACGCCGCTACATACGTAGGCTATACGGCGGTGCTCAACCAGGGCTATCCCGAGTGGATGGCGATGATAGGCTCTGTGCTGGCGTCGCTCTCCATCATCTGGCTGCCGTTCTTCATCATGATACTCATATCGAGATACCTCATGACCCACCGCGACTCGAAGGCGGTGAAGAGCGTGTTCGCCGTTCTGCGCCCAGCCATTGTGGGCTTGATAGCAGCCGCATCCTTGCTGCTTATGACCAAAGACAACTTCGGCTCGCCGAAAGACGAGCCGATAGGTTTCGGTATCAGCGTTGCGCTCTTTGCCGTAACGTTCTTCCTGACACGCTACCGCAAGACCAACCCGATACTGGTTATGCTGTGTTGTGGTGTGTTGGGCCTGCTTGTGTTCTAAGCGATAGGACAGCGCAGGTGGCGCATCTCGTGTCCGCCCCACATGGCGTCGTTGCAATACTCGAAGCCTACTGAGCGATAGAGGCGCTCGGCGTTTGGGTTGCCCTTATCGACGAGCAGCGCTGCAGGCAGATTGAGGCTTGCGGCGTGCTCGGTGGCACGTTTCAGCAGTTGGCGTGCTATGCCGCGGCGACGATATTCGGGATAGATAGCCAGCGAGTCGAGATAGAACTCGCCCGCTTCGGTCTCGTCGTCCATCTGCGAGTAGTCCATCTGGAGCTGCTTCAGCGCTTCTTCCTGGAAGCGGCGGCGCAGGCGGTGAAGGTCGGCTCCGTTGTAGCCCACGATGGCTCCGGCTACCGGTGCGTACTCCACGTTGCCCTCCGTAGCCTCCTCGTCAACAGCCACGAAGGTGTTGCGCCAACTGTACTGCGAGTCGTCCATCAGAACGAGGTCGAGCATCATGTGATAGAAATCGTCGAGCGTGTGCTCCTTGCCTGCCAGATACTGGCAGCAATCTTCCGTCATCGCCGTCATTATGAGCTGAGCGATGTCGGCTGCGTGTGCTGGTGTTGCTGGAATAATAGTCATACAAGTAGTTTCTTTTTCCGACAAATTTAAGCAAAACTCGCCGAACCTACAAATATTTTTACTTATATTAAGAGGTGTGCAGCAGGTTGACCGGCGACGGAGTGGGGAAATAAATTCCGTTGAAACACTTGTTTATATGGATTTAAATGCCTAACTTTGCAAAAACAATCAAACCATTTTTGTTAAACACGGAGGGCAGAGCATGGCGTCGGGCAAGTCTGGGTGAGACTTCGCAAAGGCTATCAAGGTCTGCTTTGCTCCTGTCGTAGCAGAAACGGTAGCATATTGAAAAACAATAGATAAAGACAGATGAATGAGAATTCCGGCAGCAGGAACAGTGTCGGGATTCTTGTTTTTTGTTATAGTAAAGAAAAAACATTAATAAAACAAACAAAGAAATCATGGCTTACATGTCACAAGAAGGCTACGACAAGCTCGTTGCCGATTTGAAACAGCTCGAATCAGTAGAGCGTCCGAAGGCTTCTGCAGCTATTGCTGAGGCTCGCGACAAGGGCGATTTGAGCGAGAATGCTGAGTATGACGCCGCTAAGGAGGCTCAGGCTCATCTCGAAGAGAAGATAAACCGTCTGAAGGTTGCTATCGCCGAGGCGAAGATTATCGATACATCGCGTCTTAGCACAGATACTGTGCAGATTCTGTCGAAGGTGGTGATGACAAACCTCGCCAACAAAGCAAAGATGTCCTACACCATCGTGAGCGAGAGCGAGGCTAACCTGCGTGAGGGCAAGATCTCTATCAACACACCTATCGCTCAGGGCCTGCTCAACAAGAAGGTGGGCGACGAAGTGGAGATCAAGATTCCGCGCGGCACTATCCACCTGCGCATTGATAGCATCTCTTTCGAATAAAATAGGGTGTGGTAGCACCGCATCAGATATTGGAAAAATCGCCTCATTGGGCGCTCAAAATACGTTCGAAGCCAGAAACCGCAGACCTGGAGTCTGAGGTTTCTGGCTTTTGCGTATATAAAAATATGTGTGAATGCGTGTGCTTGTCCGTTTTTTTCACTAATTTTGTAGAAATAAACTTTTAAAACCTATTGTTATGGATATATTCTCAAAAATCGCCGCAGGCGAGATTCCCAGCTATAAGTGTGCTGAGAGCGAACAGTTCTACGCTTTCCTCGATATCAACCCGTTGGTGAAGGGCCACACACTCGTCATTCCGCGCCGCGAAGTGGACTACATCTTCGACATGGAGGACGACGAGATTGCCCAGTACCAGGTGTTTGCAAAGAAGGTGGCTGTAGCCATCAAGCGCGCTTTCCCGTGCATCAAGGTGGGCGAGGCTGTGCTCGGACTCGAAGTGCCACACGCTCATATCCATCTCATCCCGATGCAGTCGGAGAAGGACATGCTCTTCTCTAACCCGAAGCTGAAGCTCTCGGAAGAGGAGTTCCGCGAGATAGCCGACAAGATCTACACCGAGTTCAAGAAACTGTAACACAACAACCCCCGCAATTCAGCTATGAAGAGAAACATTGCCATTATACTCGCTGGTGGAGTAGGCTCACGCCTTGGTATGTCCACACCGAAACAGTTCTTTAAGGTGGCAGGCAAGATGGTCGTGGAGCACACCATTGACGTGTTCGAGCGCAACCAGCACATCGACGAGATAGCCATTGTGTCTAATCCGGCACTCGTTGCCGACTTCGAGAATATCGTGCTGCGCAACAAGTGGCGCAAGGTGAAGAAGATACTGAAGGGCGGAGCCGAGCGCTACTACTCGTCGCTCTCTGCCATCACCGCCTATCAGAACGAGGACGCCAACCTCATCTTCCACGACGCCGTACGTCCGCTCGTCAGCCAGCGCATCATCGACGACGTCGTGAAGGCTCTCGACACCCATCGCGCCGTGAACGTAGCCGTGCCTTCTGCCGATACGATCATCGAGGTGGACGGCGACTTCATCACGAACATCCCCGACCGTTCTCGTCTGCGTCGCGGACAGACTCCGCAGGCGTTCGACCGCCAGCTCATTGCCGAGGCTTACGAGAAAGCACTCAAGGACCCCAACTTCCGCACTACCGACGACTGTGGCGTGGTGCGCACCTATCTGCCCGAAGAGCCTATCTTCGTGGTGCGTGGCGAGGAGAGCAACATGAAGCTCACCTATCGCGAGGACACATACATGATGGACAAGCTGTTCCAGCTGAAGAGCACCGAGCCCAACGACGTGCAGATTGGCGCTGAGTCGTTCTGCGGAAAAGTGGCTGTGGTGTTCGGCGGAAGCTACGGCATCGGCAAGAACATCGTGGAGATGCTCGAGCAGAGCGGCGCTCATGTCCACTCGTTCTCGCGCGGCGCAACGCATACCGATGTCGGCGACGACAACCAGGTGGCTCTTGCTCTGTCTGCTGTGGAGCAGAAGGAAGGACATATCGACTATGTTATCAACACCGCCGGCGTGCTCAACCGCGAACCGCTCGCTTCGATGGAGTACGACACCATACTGAAGGCTGTGCAGACCAACTATATGGGCACGGTGAACGTGGCTCTGCGTGCTCGTCCTTACCTGCAGCGCACACGCGGCAAGCTCATCTTCTTCACATCCAGCTCGTACACCCGCGGTCGCGCTTTTTACAGCATCTACTCGTCTACAAAGGCTGCCATCGTCAACTTTGTGCAGGCTGTTGCGCAGGAGTGGGATGCCGACGGCATCAGCATCAACTGCATCAACCCTGAGCGCACTAAGACTCCGATGCGCCAGCAGAACTTCGGCATCGAGCCGGACGAGACGCTGCTCATGCCGGAGCGTGTGGCTGAGGCTACGCTGCGCACCCTGCTCACCGACTGCACGGGTCAGGTGATTGACGTGCGCCGACCTGCGGCTGGCAAGTAACAAGGCAAGCCGACGAGTTGACGTGTCGGCTTCTCGGCTTGCTGTTCTTCAACGAAACAATTATAAATGGATTATATAACCGAATTCAAACAGCGCCACCTCCGTCGTGCGCAACTCAAGCAACTCTCCATTCTTGAGGAGATTGACCGCATCTGTCGCAAGCACGACATCAAGTACTGGCTCGACGGAGGCACTCTGCTCGGCGCCGTGCGTCACGGAGGCTTCATTCCGTGGGACGACGATATCGACATCGCCATGACGCTCGACGACTCGCGCCGCTTCGCCGAGATTGCTCCTAAGGAACTGCGCAGCGGACTCGTGCTGCAAACGCCCGAGACGGAGAACACCAGAGAGCCGATTATGAAGGTGCGCGACCTCAACTCGTTCTACGTTGAGGGCAATGAGGACTTCTCGCTTGACTACTCGAAGGGACTCTTCGTAGATATCTTCCCGTTCATTCCTTACCCTAACGTGTCGCGCAGCTTCTGCAAGCGTTACGGCAAGGCTATGTCGAAGTGCTACTCCATATTGCACCACTCGCATCAGTACTCGTGGCGTGCTACGTTCGAACTGTTCTACTTCGGTGCGAAGTATCTCTTCTGCAAGTCGGTGTGGGCTGCAGCCTTCGCCTTGCGCAAGTGCGACACCTACATCTCCAACGTGCTTATCAACAACGGCTACGGCATCATGCACCGCCGCGACTGCGTCTTTCCGCTTTCCACGATAGAGTTCGAAAGCAAGCGCTTCGCTGCGCCAGCCGACCCCGACGCTTATCTGAGCGACCTCTACCGCAATTATATGCAGGTTCCGCCGAAGGAGAAGCAGAAGGTTCACGCCGTATTCATTCTGCCCGACTTGATTGAGGAGGCAGAAGTAAAGAAGTAGTGTTGTGGCATACAGCTATCCGCAACACTCTTGCTAACATAATTATTTTATACGAAATGAAGCAGACACAAACCGTAGCGGTTGTGATGTGTACATACAACGGAGCGAGTCGACACCTTGCAGAGCAGCTCGACTCGCTCTTTGCGCAGACCCAGCCGCCGAAGGAGATAATAGTGCAGGATGACTGTTCTACCGACAACACCATGGAGTTGCTCGCCGACTATGCTCGCCGTGCGCCCGATGGGGTGCAGATGCGTGTCTATCAGAACGCGCAGCAGCAGGGCATCAACCGCAACTTCTTCTCAGCCATGCGCCGTGCCACAGCCGACCTCATCGCCGTTTGCGACCAGGACGACATCTGGCTGCCTACGAAGCTCGAGGAGCAAAGCGCCGCTATCGGTCAGAACATGATGTGTGTCTGCCGATCGGTGCCGTTCACCGAGACCGATGCCGAGGTGCGCTACGACAGTCGCCGACCCAACTGCAACCTCATCCGTCTGTTCTATGCCTCGATGATGGGCCACTGTCAGCTGTTGCGTCGCGAGTTGCTCGACGTGATACCTACCGAGGAAGAGTGTCCCGAGATATACCGCCGCACATGCTACGACGTGATGACAGCCACTGCTGCTGCGGCTCTCGACAGCATCGTGCTGCTCGATAAGGTGCTTGTGCGCCAGCGCCGCTATGCCGAGGCTGCCACATACGTTGGCGTCGACGCCCATCGTGTGCGGTCTGCCGACAATGCAGCCTACATGGTGTGGTACGGCGTGCGCAATTATTCGATGGTGAAGCCCTGGATGAACGCCCACTTCGCCGCTCGCCGCGACTTCCTGCTTTGGGTAGAGCGCAAGTCGAAGACTGCCTTCTCGGTTTCTGAAGCAGTTCTTCGTGATTCGGAGCATTCTCCGTCAAGCAAAGACACCGTTCTCCCCACTACCGACAACGCCATCTTCCACGACGGCTTGCGTCTCCTCGGTTATGAAACTGGCAAGGGCTTGCCGGCTTTCCTTGGCTTGCTGCGCATGTACGTGCGCTATCGCCACCGCATCTTTTACACCCACGAGACCGACCCTGTTGCGTTTCTGCGCGCCGTGCTCCATCCGTTCATGCAGATATACAACTACCGCTACCTCGTAGGCAAGACCTACCGTTGACATCCGGCGGTCTTCCACGTTACAGCTCCATACATATTATGAAGGTTTATTTCTACCATACGCAGAACATACAGTATTGCCTCCGTCGCATGGCGGAGGGCGAGTTCCCGTCGCATTTTCTCTACGGAGCGTGCCACCTTGCCGACAACGGCGTCGACGTGGTGTATCACCGCTCGCCGAAGCACGAACTCTCCCGACTGAAGACTGCGCTCTATACGGCGTGGCGTGTGCTCACATGCCGCGAGCGTTTCGACGCCATCTACGCCACCCACTACAAAGGTCTCGAACTCGTTGTGCTGCTGCGCGCACTCGGCTTGTTCCGCAAGCCCATCGTCGTGTGGCACCACCAGCCCATCGTTAAGTCGAAGAGCCGTCTGCGCGAACTGCTCGGTCGCTTCTTCTACAAAGGTTTCGACCGCCTTATATTCTTCTCTCAGAAACTTGTTGACGACTCGCTGAAGGCGCCGAAAGCCGATCCGCGCAAGCTCGTCGTAGGGCATTGGGGTGCCGACCTCGCCTTTTATGATAAGATAAAGGCTGAACTCAAAGCGGAGCAAGTCTCATCACCTCAACACCTCACCACAACACCACCTCACCACAACACCACCTCAACATCTTTCATCGCCACTGGCAAGGAGCAGCGCGACCAGCCCACGCTCATCGAAGCGTTCAACCGCACCGGTCGCCACCTTATATTATATATAGGTATCAATCCGAACCCGAACGTGCCCAACCCCAACCTCGAAGCCGTGGAGCGCTGCAAGCCCGCCGACAACATCGACGTGGTGAAGATATGCGGACTGCTGCCTTACGAGATAGCGCGCGAAGTGGCGAAAGCCGACTGTGTTGTCATCTGCTGCCACCGCACACGCTACACCGCCGGACTCACCACTGTTGTGGAAGCGCTCGCTCTCGGTCTGCCCATCATCTGCAGTCGCAATCCGCAGATACCGATCGACTTCGATAGTCTTGGCTGCGGCATCTCCGTCGAATACGGCGACGTCGAGGGGTGGCAGAGAGCCGTAGAATACATAGCCGCTCATCCCGAAGAAGCACGCAAGATGGGCTGTCGCGGACGCGAACTTGCTGAGCGAATGTTCAACGACGAACGCTGTGCAAAGGAGGTTGCGGAGGTTATAAAAGAATTTAGTTTGTAAAAATTACAAACAATCCTTTGCAGTTTCAAACTTAATCTGTATCTTTGCATAAGAAAGGCTGCATCTCGGCAATTCAAGCAAGCTTGATTGCACTCGATTTGCACTTTCTTTGCAAAAGAAATTAAAAATGGCTTAAATAATAATCATTATGAAGGAACTTAAAGGAACAAAGACAGAGCGCAACCTGCAGGAGGCATTCGCAGGTGAGTCGCAGGCACGCAACAAGTACACATACTACGCATCAAAGGCTCGCAAGGAGGGTTATGAGCAGATAGCTGCTCTCTTCGAGGAGACAGCACAGAACGAGAAGGAGCACGCAAAGATGTGGTTCAAGTATCTGCAGGGTGGTGCCATCAAGGACACCGTAGAGAACCTGAAGGACGCTGCTGCTGGCGAGAACTACGAGTGGACCGATATGTACGATCGCATGGCTAAGGAGGCTGATGAGGAAGGCTTCGCAGAGATTGCTGCCGCTATGCGTGGCGTCGGTGCTATCGAGAAGCACCACGAGGAGCGTTACCGCAAACTCCTGAAGAACATTGAGGACGGCGTAGTGTTCTCTCGCGACGGCGATTGCATCTGGCAGTGCCGCAACTGCGGTCACATCGTTGTAGGCAAGCAGGCTCCGGAGCTTTGCCCGGTTTGCAAGCATCCGAAGGCGTACTTCGAGCTGAAGGCAGAAAACTATTAAAAGTAAAAAGGTAAAAGAGTAAAAGAGTAAAAAGGCTCTTAAAACAACCGCTTCCGCAAAACTTTTGCTTCAAAAGTTTTGCGGAACGAAATAAAAAGCGTACCTTTGCACACGCAAAACGCCAATGCCCAGATGGCGGAATCGGTAGACGCGCTGGTCTCAAACACCAGTGGGGCAACCCATCCCGGTTCGAGCCCGGGTCTGGGTACTGTAGACGACTAAGAGTTGGTTTCAACGCTTAGTCGTTTTTTTGTGTATACCCGTTTATAACCACATTATTAGTTTACCGGATAGTAATAATAAAAAATTGTTTTGCGAAAAAATCTACCATATCTTCCAGCCGCCGATTCTTTTCTTCGCAACTCGCTGAGTATGTGCGAAAAACGTAAACAATATCGGCTGGTAGATTTCTGAAAAATGGCTTTATCTCCCAGGCTATCTCCCAGCCGCAGAGGGCTATCTACCAGTTTGTCTCCCAGCCGCAGACAGACATCCTCCAGCCTATAAAAAGCAAAGAGCACTTCAATCACTTGAAATGCTCTCCTAAATAACTAAATTTTACCAAAATATGATTTTAAAAAAAATTATCAACTTTATACGGGGTGTTCTCAATCGTTTTGGTTCAAAACTACGACAAAGGTAGTATTTTTTATTCGAAAAGTATTATATCTGCTTGCTTTTATTAGTATTATTAACAAACAAATACTCTAAATGGATTAATCGGAATGAATTGCTCCCGTGGTAGGACGATTACCGCGGTGCAAAACGGGTGTTACCGCAGTGGTGTAATGGTGTTACATCGCTGCGGTAATCGTATGCCCAGATTGAGGTAACTATAAAAGAAATGCGGCGCTACTCTAAGTATATAAAAGAACTGCGGCGCTACTCTTAGGTATATAAAAGAATTACGGCGCTACTCTCATCGAGCAGCGCCGTAAACCTATGTTTAACTAAAAATCCTTTTTCGTAATTAATGAAGAGTCTCACGAGCCTTCATAGTTACCTGTTAAACAATTTACCTTAAACCTAATAACTAAAAACCTAAATCTATTACTACTAACCTAAACAATCTATTAACCTTTTGACAATGCAAAGGTACGCACAATTCTGAATATGACAAATGTTTTTAATGTAAATGTCACGAAAGTTGCGGTTTTATTGATATAAATCAAATATTATGTGCTCGAACACATTAGAAAAATTGTTTTTCATTCTGTTAGTTATGGTTTTGAAGTGTAAGTTTTAAGGCTGTTTTTGTTTGAAATCGTAAATGGGAGGATAGTAGCGGAGGTCTCCGGCCTCCGCCGCACCAAGTCTAACGCAGCTTTCTGCGGAGGCCTTCTCCGCACTATGTCTTATGTTAGCAACAACGCTGCCTGCTGCGGAGGCCGGAGACCTTCGCTACAAAAAAAGGCTACGACAAGAATGCCGTAGCCTCCTAAGGGTTATTTGTCTGAATGGTTATTTGCCAGGTGTGAAGCGCAGGGTGTAAGAGTAGTTGCCCCATGACGGCACCTCGTACTGCGAGAGGCAGCCGTCGCCGCCGCAAGAGTTGTTGCCCAGACCGCGCTGTGCGTAGTCGAAGTGGGCGTAGATCTGCGGATCGCGAGTGAGGTCGTACCAGTGGAGCTGCGAGTTCCACATCGAGTCGCCCCATGTACACCAGCGTGTCTCGTCGTAGTGACCGAGCGAGAAGGCTGCCTGACCATCAGCCTCGATGTTAAGCGAGAGCGGCTGACCGGGCACGCTGTTGTTGCGCAGCGTGAGCGAGCGCATATCCTGGTGGTCGCCGTAGGTCTGCGGGTGGAGCATCTCGTCTACCATGTCGTCGACGGTGGTCTGATAGCGTCCGATCATGGAGCCGGTCTTGCGGTCGGCGTAGTTAGACCACGGACCGCGTGCGTAGTATTCTATGTCCTCGAAGCCTGCAGCGAACTGCATACCGAGACCCATGCGTGCGAGCGAACCGCTCGGCGAGAACGTCACCTTCATGTCAACCACGCCGTCGGGATAGAACGTATAGTCGATGGTGTACTGGCAGGCGTTGGCTCTGCCCTTAACAGACATCGTAGCGTTGTCGACGCTCTTGGCGAGTGCGCCCGTCACGCTGACGCTGGCAGAGTTGCTGAACGTCGGGCGGAAGTTGCGGTCGTTGTCCACCTTGCGGTAGCTGTTGAAGTCGGGACCCTCGGCGATGAGCGCCTTGCCGTTGTATGTCCATGTCTGCATCTTGCCGTTGTTGAAGCTGATGGCGAATTCGCCGTCGGCTGTCTTGCCCTTCACGGTCTGACCCTCTACGGTGAGTGCCGAGCAGCTGTTCATGTCGGCGTTGTGAGCGGCGAGAGCCGGGCGCTTGCCAATCTCGAACTGCTGTTCTGCCACGGCGTAGCCCTCTTCAGCCCACATCGTAGCCTCCTTCAGGCGCAGCGATACGTTGAGCAGATATTCGGCGTCGTCGCCGACGTTTGTGGTGTACGGTATAGTAACCTTAGCCTCCTTGCCGGCAGCGATGGCAGGCATGTCAGCCGTGCCCTCCTCAACGACGCGTCCGTCGCGCAGCACCTGGTAAACGAGGTTGTAGCCCTCGAGACTGACGAACGAGTTCTTGTTCTTCAGTGTGAGCTTGCCGTCGTAGAAATCAGTGAACGCAGCGTTCTGATATACGCGCTTCACCTCAGTGAGCTTGCCCGTCCATGCGCGGTCGGGCGTGATGAGTCCGTTGTTCACAAAGTTGCCCTGGAAGCCAACGCCCACGCCGCCGGTAGAGTTGTAGTCGTAGCCCGAAACCCAGTAGTTGAAGCCGTTCTCGCTCTTGCGTTCGCCCTTCACGAGTCGTGCAGGGTCGTAGAAGCTCTGGTCAACCCAGTCCCAGATACAGCCGCCGAGGATGCCGTTGCTTGCCTCGATAACGTCCCAGTACTCCTGCAGGTTGCCCACAGCCTGACCCATTGCGTGTGCATACTCGCAGATGAAGTAGGGCTTGCCTGCATATCCGTTGCTGCTGCCGCTCACGCTGCTCACTGTAGGATACATCGAAGAGCCGAGGTCAGAGTAGATCATGTTGCCCTCGTAGTGGATGAGGCGGTCGTCGAGCTGGCGAATCTTGCTGACGCTCGAAGCGAAGTTGCTTGCGCCGCCCGACTCGTTGCCGAGCGACCAGAAGATAACGCTCGGGTGGTTGCGGTCGCGCATCACCATGCGCACCTCGCGGTCGTCGATGGCTGTGCGCCATGTAGAGTTAGAGGCGAGGCCCTGGTTGAAATGGCACTCCACGTTCGCCTCGTCCATAGTGTACAGACCGTAAGCGTCGAACATGGCGTACATCTTCGGCTGGCGCGGATAGTGCGAGGTGCGCACCGTGTTCACGTTAGCCTGCTTCATCATCTCCACGTCGCGCAGCATAGTCTCCATGTCGATGGCGCGTCCGTACTCGGGGTGAGCGTCCTGAGTGTTGACGCCCTTGAAGAACACGCGCTTGCCGTTGATGTACACGAGGTTGCCCTTCTGCTCAATGTTGCGGAAGCCGTATTTCGTAGAGAATACCATCTCGTCGGCGCCGTCGGCAGTCTGCTGCTTAACGACAACGCTGTAGAGATACGGGTCTTCGGCGCTCCATGCGTGCAGACCGCTGAGCTGGCTGATAGTAGCGTCGACGGTCTTGGTCTCCGTGCCGCTGTATTCGGCTGTAGCCGAGCCGACGGTCTTGCCCTCATGGTCGAGCAGTTCGACGAGGAACTTCTTCACAGCCTCCACGCCGTCGCGGTTGTCCACCTTCAGCGCCACCTTCAGTGTGCCGCTTGTAGCGTCCTCGCTGAGGTTGGGCGTTGTGATATAATGGTCGGCAACGAACACCTTCGGCGTAGCCACGAGATAAACGTCGCGGTGAATGCCCGAGAGGTGCCACATGTCCTGTCCTTCGAGATAAGAGCCGTCGCACCAGCGGTAGACGCGCACCGAAAGCTGGTTGTCGCCCACCTTGGCGAACTCGGTGATGTCGAACTCGGCGTCGGTGTTAGAGTCCTGCGAGTAGCCTACGTACTTGCCGTTCACCCATACCACGGCAGCGCTGTACACGCCGTCGAAGTGAACGAAGAGACGCTTGCCGTTCCACGATTCGGGCACGCTGAACGAGCGGCGGTAGAAGCCGATTGCGTTGTGGTCCTCCACGCCGTAGTAGGTGTAGCCCACGTTGGCGTTAGGCGGATTGTTCTGGAACGGGTAGCCCACGTTGGTGTATACCGGAGTGCCGTAGCCTGCCATCTCCCAAGAGAGCGGCACGCGGATGTTGTCCCATGCCGAGTCGTCGTAGTCGGCAGCGAAGAACTCGCTTTCGCCAGGACCGTTCTGTGTTCCGGGCACGAACTTGAACTTCCACTCGCCGTTGAGCAGCTGTGTCTCGGCGTTCTGCGGAGTGAGCCACGGCTCGTTGAACGCAGCATCGCTCTTCATAGCCTCTACCGAAGCGTAGGGTATGAACGTAGCGTGAGCATCCTCCTTGTAGTCGCCCACCTTCTGCTGGTTCTGAATCCACGAAGCGTCGAACTTGCGCTCGGTGGGGGTTGTAGTGCCACCACCGCCGGTAGAGCCGCCTTCCACGTCTTCGAGCGAGATTTCCTTGTACGTAGCCCAAGAGCGTGTGTTGCCCTGCGTGCTGCCGTAGAGTATAGACGACATCGCGAGGATGTTGCTCACGGTAGAAGCGTCGCAACGCAGTACGCCGTTGATGTACAGACCATCCGACTTCAGCTCGATGGTGGTCTCGCCCGAAATGTTCGAGATGTCCTCGCGGTGAGTCTGGCTCGGGTTGAAGCAGTTGATTTGCAGGTTGCTGCTGCTCTTTGTGTAGAAAAGATGGATGACGTTGACGCCGCCCCATCCGTTTGCGCCCTGCAGGTCGTCGCCGATAGAGCACGTTCTCGTTCGCTTTCGAGTCGTCGCAGGTGCTGAGGTCGAGCACAGCCTTGAAGCTCTGCTTCTGGAAGTTTATCGCCGTCTCGTACTTGAACGACTTGCCGTTAGGCGTATAGTTGGTGAGTAGCGACTGGCGTGCCTGCACCGAAAGCGTGCCGCCGGCGAGGAGGCACACAAGAGAAAGCAAGAGCACGAGACGCTGTTTGATGTTTGCTATCATAATGTTTTTAGGTTTGTTGTAATATCTACTATATATATATTAATGTGTGACAGCTTACTTCTTCAGCAGCGTTTTCTTGCCGTTCACGATGTATATGCCCTCCTGCAAGCCGTCGGTGTTGCTGTCTGTGCGCACCTGCTGACCGCCGATGTTGTGCACGCCCTTGGCATGAGTCTGCTTCTGCTCGGTCTCTACGCCGTCGGTCTTCACGTCTTCGATGGCAGTCTCGGGCGTATTGGCGTCTACGAGCAGCCACTGTGCAGCCTCAAACTCCTTGCCCGGCATCTGCGGCATAGCGGCGATGCGGTTGTAGACTGAATTCTGGTAGAGATACATCGAAGCACTTGCCTCTGTGTTGCGGCTCGAGATGGCGTATTCTTCGGTAGAACCCTCCACCGGCTCAATGCGCCACTCGCTGAACGTGCCGCCCTTTGCAGACGGCGTGCCCCAAAGTTCGGCTCCCCACGCTGTGTCGCCCGACATGATGCGGTAGAATCCCGGAGTGGTTGCGCTCTCGATCTGTTCGAGCGTCACCTTCACCTTCTCGCCACCAAGCACAAGACGTCCGTCTTCGGTGCCGAGAAACTGTTTCTTGCCGACATTGTAGAGACAGTAGGTGCCTCCGCTTTTCGGCGTCTCGCCCTTGTAGTCTTCGGCTGCTACGGCTGTACAAGTGCCGAGCAGCGCAAGGGCTGTAAAAAATAATTTGTTCATATTGGTTTGTTATTAGTATGTATTAGTATATTCGTTTTTATATGCTCTCTAACAATTTGTGCATTAAACTGCGTTCTGTAGTACGTAAGAGGTTTTAGGTTGTAAGGTTAACTGCCGCCGGTTGCGGCAAGCTAACCGTGATATAATCTGTAGTTGTCGCTTATTTGTTGTCGGCAACCATCTTTTTCGGTCCGCGCACGCGTTCGTTCTGCTTCACTCCGCTGCGAATCTCGATATTGATGCCGTCCGAAATGCCGGTCTGCACCTTGCGTCGCTCGTATGTCTGCTTGTCGCCTTCCCCCTTTATCACGTAGACGTATGTGTCGTCGCCGTCGAACTCTATGGCACTCTCGGGTACAGCTAGCACGTTCTTCGCTTCAGCCAGCACTATCTCTGCGTTGGCGCTGTAGCCCGAGCGTATGTTCGCAGACGAGGACGGCAGATTCACGGCTGCCTTTATCTCAAACTGGTTGGCGCCGTTCTGCTCCGTAGCTTTCGGCGAGATGTACTCCAGACTGGCGTCGAACTTCAGATCCTGCAGCGCGCCGATCGTAATCTTCATGTTCATTCCGGCGGAGAGGCGACCCACCTCAGTCTCGTCGATATTGCCGCGGAAGATGAGGTCGTTCATGTTTGCGACGGTAGCTATTGTGGTTCCGTCGTTGAAGGTATTGGCAAGAATGACAGAGTTGCCCACCTTAACCGGTATGTCGAGTATCAGACCCGTGATTGTGGAGCGTATGAGCGTAGACGAAGCCGAGGCGTTCGATTTCGATACGCCGTCGCGCACTACCTCCAGATTGTCCTGCGCTGCGTTTACCTCCTCGCGCGACTGTCTGAGAGCCTGCGCTATCTTGTCGTATTCGTCGGCAGCGACGAGTCCTTTGTCGAAGAGAGCCTTCTCGCGGTCGTAGTCGGTTTGCGCCTGCTTGCGGTTTATCTCGGCAAGACGCAGACGCGACTGGGCTGCGCTGAGCGAACCCATGTCCGGAATCACCTTGACCTTTGCAATCACCTCGCCCTGCTGAACCGTTTCGCCTGCCTCTTTGAGTATCTCGGTGATGATACCCGAGATTTGCGGCTTCACGTTCACCTCGTTGCGCGGCTCGATCTTGCCGGTGATGACGGTGGTCTTGCGGATATTCATACGCTGCAGCGTGAACTCGTCGTAGACCTCGGGTTGAGGCTGCGACTTGATGTAGAGAAACACGAATGTTCCGATGAAGATCACGGCAACAAGTGCCATGAGGATGTATTTGATGTACTTTTTCATAAGCTGGGTTGTTTTACTCGTCGCGCATGGCGTCTACGGGTTTAATTCTCATGGCTCTCATGGCAGGCGCGAGTCCGGCGAGCACGCCGAGCAGCGAGAGCATGGCTACGGCGCCCACGGCTGTCCAGAAGCTTATCTGGAAGTGAGCCATGACGATGCCGTCCGTTGTGTTAGCCATTTCGAGCGCCTGCAGAATAAGCACCACGAAGAGGATGCCGCTCATGCCGGCAATGGCTGTGAGGAGTATGCTTTCGGAGATGATTTGCGAGAGAATGCTTCGCGGTGTGGCTCCTATCGCACGGCGTATGCCAATCTCTGTTGTGCGTTCGCGCACGGTCACCATCATGATGTTCGACACGCCGATGGCTCCGGCGAGCAGCGTGCCTATGCCTACGAGCCAGATGAGTATATTGACGCCGCGGAACATGCTGTCGACCATCGAGAACATCATCTCGGTGTTGAATATCATCACGCCCTTATCGTCCTTCGGACTCACGTCGTGCGCCTGCGCTATCACGCTGCGTATTCGGTCGGTGATGTCGCTCATCTTCACGCCGGGCTTTCCGGTCATGCAGAGCAAGTCGATGTTGTGTCCGCGGTTGTACACTTGCTGCACGAGTGTGATGGGCAGCACTACGGCTTGCTCGTCGCTGCCGTTGATGTTCATGTTGCCGTCGCTGTAGTTGACACCCACCACATTATAATAGATGGAGTCGATGCGTATGAGCTGACCGCACGGGTCGCCTCCGCCGGTGAAGAGCGACTTGTATACTTGCTTGCCGATGACGCAGACCTTGCGTCCTTGACTGATGTCCATCTCGTTGATGTATCGTCCGTAGAACATCTTCGGCGTAGTGACCTCCTGCATGTCGGGCATCACGCCCTTCACGGTGCATGAGGCGTGCTTGTCGCCGTGCGTTGCGCCGGCTCCCCATCGCGTGATGGTAGGCGTAACGACGTCGAGCTCTGGCACGTGCGCCTTGAGTCGCTTCACGTCGTCGTAGTTCATCACCCACTGTCGTCCTTTGCGGAATCCGTGGTAGGGTATGGTGGTCTGCTGCGCCCATACGACGGCAGAGTTTGTGGCGAATCCGTCGAGGTTCTTGTTGATAAGCTCCTTGAGTCCGTCGCCGCCGCCGATGAGTCCGACGAGCATGAACACGCCCCAAAACACGCCGAATCCGGTGAGGAAGGTGCGCGATTTGTTGCGGGATAGCGTGTCGAGTATTTCACGCAAGCGGTCGGTATCGAATCGTATCATTGTTTTCTCTTTTTTTACTAAGCCGAACTAAGCCTCTTTAAGCCTTCCTAAGCCGTTGCTTCCTAAGCCGAACTAAGCCTTCTTAGGCCTTTTTAAGCCGAGGTGACTAAGGCTAACTAAGCCCTCCCCGACGGGGAGGGTTGGGAGGGGCTCCTACTCAGCCCTCAGCGCCTCAATCGGTCTGATTCGGGCTGCCTTGCGAGCAGGAATTAGTCCGGCGAGCGTGCCGGCGAATATCATCAGGAGTGTGGCTTTTATGCAGGTGTCGAAGCCCACGGTGGGGTTGGTGAACATCTGTATGGCGAAGAGTCCGTTGTCGATGGTTTCCTTTCCGATGGTGGCGTCCATATACTGGTTGGCGGCGATGCCGAGCAGCATGCCTATGTAGCCGAAGAAAGTAGTGATGGCGACGCTCTCGATGATGATGAGGCGCAGGATAGACCACGGTTTGGCGCCGATAGCCTTGCGTATGCCGAACTCGTGAGTGCGTTCGCGCACGGTGATGAGCATGATGTTCGACACGCCCACGATGCCCGAGATGAGCGTCAGTATGCCTATCACCCAGAGCGCCGTACTCAGCAGCCCGTTGGCGATATTCATGCTGAGCGCCTGCGTGAATCGGTTCCATATCCATACGGCGTTTTCGTCGTCGGGCGCGGCGCGGTGCTGTCGGTTTATCCTCGCACGATAGTTGGACTCGAACGCCGCGTTCTCAGCCTCCGAGTTGAGATTGCTGAACGAGAAGACGATGTCGCCCGTCTTGTCGCCCTTGCTGTATATGGCGCGGAACGTCGTGAACGGTATGAAGGCGTCGTTGCCCATGCTGCTCTTCTGACTCTCGTAGATGCCCACGACGCGGAAGGCGAGTGTCGTTGTACGTATCAGCTGTCCGTTGAGTGCGAGCGGCGACTGCGGCAGCAGTTCCTTCGCCATGTCCGAGGATATGACTATCGACTTGCGGCGGTCCTTAAGGTCGAGTTGGTTGATGAAGCGTCCGCAGACCATCGTGCGCTTGTTGATGTAGATATCGTTCGGGTATACGCCGCTCAGCTTTATGCCCGTGGTGTAGTTGCTGCCGTTGACGAGCGTCTCGCCCTGCTGCGACAGTTCTGCGCCCACGGTCTCCACGTTGTCGTGGAAGCCCTCCTTGGTGATGCTCATGTCCTTGTCGTTCAGCTCCACGGAGCGCCCTTCGCCCAGTCCGTCGTACGCCTTCGACGTCTCGCCGCCGTACACCACCATTGATGTGGCGAGGAATCGGTTCGAGTTGCCCATCATGGCGTTGATCAGACCGTTGCCCGCACCGAGCAGCACGATGAGGATGAAGATGCCCCACGCCACGGAGAATCCCGTGAGCGCCGTGCGCAGGCGGTTGTGCTTGATGGTGGTGAGTATTTCGATGAATATGTCGCGCATGTGCCTTTACTTCATTATGCCGTTGATGCCGAACGGACGCGCCGTATGGTCGAGGTTTTCCTCGATCTTTCCTATCAATCCGTCCTTTATGTGTACAATCTTGTTGGTCTCGTTAGCCACGCCGCTCTCGTGCGTCACGACGATGGTCGTCACGCCCTCCTCGGCGTTCAGCCTTTTCAGCAGTTCCATTACCTCCACCGACGTCTTTGAGTCGAGTGCGCCCGTAGGCTCGTCGGCGAGAATTATCTGCGGCTTCGTGATGAGTGCGCGTGCTATAGCCACGCGCTGCTTCTGTCCGCCCGACATCTCGTTGGGGTAGTGGTCTGCCCACTGCGCCAGTCCGAGTCGGTCGAGATACTCCATCGCTAATTTGTGGCGCGTGCGTCGTGCCACGCCCTGATAGTAGAGCGGCAGTTCCACGTTCTCCACAGCCGTCTTGAACGCTATGAGGTTGAACGACTGAAAGATGAAACCTATCATGCGGTTGCGATACTCCGCAGCGCGCGTCTCCGAGAGGTCTTTGATGAGCGTGCCGCCGAGCAGGTATTCGCCCGAGTCGTAGTTGTCGAGAATGCCGAGAATATTGAGCAGAGTAGACTTTCCCGAGCCCGACGCGCCCATGATAGAAACGAACTCGCCCTCGGCAATGTCGAGCGTGATTCCCTTCAGCACATGCAGCGGCTGCGCACCCTGGTAAGTCTTGTTAATATCTTTCAGATGTATCATAAATATATAATATGTAGCAAAGTAACAAAAATATCCGCAAAAAGGCAATATTTCGTGTGCCTTTTTACGGATATTTAATAGACGAAGTGGTCTAAGTATATTGTTATGATAAGCCTACGACTTCCAGCGCCATGTCTTCACGATCATGCGCCCCAGGCGCGTGAACGCCACCGTGACGCGCTGCGGCGAAACCTGCTTGCCGCCGATGATGAGCAGCACGGCGGTGGGGATGAGCGCGATGCCCACGGCAAGGCGCATAGTGAACGACTCGCTGAAGCAGACGCAGCCTATGGCTACAGCCGTTATCGGTTCGAGCGCACCAAGAATTGCGGTAGGAGTAGAGCCAATGTCTTTAACGGCTATCGCCATAAGCACTAACGATAGCACGGTAGGCATCAGCGCGAGTTGAGCAGCGAAGAGCCACTGGTGCGGCGTGGTGAGCAACTGCACCGTCTCGCCCATTGCGAACGTGTAGCCGAGGATGGTGAGCAGACCGAAGATAAGCACGTAGAACGTGAGCTTCACCGACGACATCCTCAGGCGCGACTTGTTCACCACAACGATATACACGGCGTACGTGAGCGATGACACCATGACGAGCAAAACGCCGAGCGTGCTGAGCGTCGATCCGTCGGAAGTCTGGTTCAGAAGAGCTATTCCGCCCAATGCGAGCGCGATGGAGATGACCGTGGCTGGTGTCACTTTCTCTTTGAACAGCAGCGCCATAATCACCGCCACCATAACCGGATAGACGAATAGCAGCGTGGAGGCGATGCCCACGTCCATATAGTTGAAGCTGATGAAGAGCGACGACGACGATGAGCCCATGAACACGCCGAGCATGGCGAGCAACATCAGTTCGCTACGCGTTACGCCGAACTTCTTGCGCTGCACGAGCATCATCACGCCGAGCATCACGATAGCGAGTCCGAAACGATAGAAAAGTGTAGAGTTGGCACTGATACCGTCATGGTACAAGTTCATGGCGCCGAGCGGATTAGTGCCGTAGAACACGGCTGCGCCGACGCCACATAGAGTGCCGCGAAGTTTTACGTTCATACTGTGTGTTTTGATTTTTAAGCAAAGGTACAAATAAAAGTAGAAAAGTAAAAGAGTAAAAAAGTAAAAAGGGCGTTTAAAAGTAGAAAGGTAAAAGAGTAAAAAGAGGTAAAGTGAAGGGGTTTTAAAAGTGAAATCATGGTTTTGTGATTGAAAAAACCTTTAGCCGCGTTCGTAAAAAATAAACGTAAAGGTTTTTTTGCTTTAGGTATTCTCAATACCTTTGCAATCGCAAAAACAGAAATAACAACATACTACTGCAAACCGCGTGAATATACATTATTATATATAACACAGAAAATAAATAAATAGCATAAGAGAAATGGAAATTTTAAGAAATCTGTTTTATGGTTTCCCCGACCTATGGGGTGGAGGCGTGGCACACTCGGTGATGATTCTCGCCCTTGTTATCACGTTAGGCCTGAGCCTTGGCAAGCTGAAGGTGAAGGGCGTGTCACTCGGACTCGCCTGGATACTGTTCATCGGTCTCATCTTCGGCCACTATTCGCTCAATCTCGACGCCCATCTGCTCCACTTCCTTAAGGAGTTCGGCTTGATTCTTTTCGTTTACTCTATCGGTCTTGAGGTAGGCCCCGGCTTCTTCTCATCGTTCAAGGACGGCGGCAAGAGTCTCAATTCGCTTACGGCTATTATCGTGGCGCTCAGCATCGTCACAACACTCGTAATATACAGCTTCACCGGCACACCATTCACCACAATGGCAGGCATCCTCTCGGGCGCAGTAACCAACACTCCTGGACTCGGTGCTGCGCAGCAGGCGTACAGCGACTTGCGCCATATCGACGCACCGAGCATCGCTACCGGCTATGCCATTGCATATCCGATGGGTGCGCTCGGCGTAATCATCTCATTCGCCATACTGCGCTACGTTCTGCGCATCAACAAGGAGGCTGAGGAGGCTGACGCCAAGCGCGGTATGGGCCACCTGGAGAAGATGACGCTCAACACATTCTCGGTGAAGGTGACCAACACGATGATCTTCGGCGATAGCATACAGCAGATACGCCAGTTGCTGAAGCGCGACTTCATGGTGTCGCGCATCATTCGCAACGGAACGAACGAACACGACGAGGTGGTGAACGGACATACCGTGATAGGCGAGGGCGACATACTGCGCATTGTGGCTCATCCTACCGTGGAAGACCCCGTCATTGCGCTGCTCGGCGAGAAGGTAGACGTGCCCGAAGACAAGTTCGGCAACGAACTCGTCACACGCCGAATACTCGTTACTAAGCCCGACATCAACGGCAAGTCGCTCTCTCATCTGCACATTCGCGAGAACTTAGGCACTAACGTAACACGCGTCAACCGCAACGGCGTGGATCTTATCGCTACCGGTTCGCTGAAGCTGCAGCTCGGCGACCGACTCACCGTCGTAGGTACCGAACTCGCCATCGCTCATACCGAGAAGATGCTCGGCAACCAGATGAAGCGTCTTAACAACCCGAACCTTATACCGGTGTTCCTCGGCATCGTGCTCGGCTGTATCTTCGCCAACATCCCGTTCTTCATCCCCGGCATCAACGAGAGTCTGCGACTCGGACTCACCGGCGGTCCGCTCATCGTGGCTATCCTTGTAGGCTACTTCGGTCCGAAGTACAACCTCGTGACGTACAACACCATATCAGCCAACCTCATGCTGCGCGAAGTGGGCATC